>Ga0080064_1000424_pt1 | contig 112635 bp, 99 predicted proteins | sample Subgrocontami54m_FD_69260 | JGI IMG/M metagenome (GOLD analysis project Ga0080064, IMG submission 69260) | Subsurface groundwater microbial communities from S. Glens Falls, New York, USA - GMW46 contaminated, 5.4 m (SPADES assembly) (version 2) ...
GTACGCCTACGAACACGCCGACAAACACGGCGGTGCCGCCGACGGCGACCAGTACGCCGACAAACACACCGGTGCCGCCGACGGCGACCAGTACGCCCACGAACACGGCGACGAATACGTCAACAAGCACCGCGGTACCGACGAGCACGTCGACCGGCACGCCCGCGCCGACTGGTACGACAGTGCCGCCGACGAACACGCCGAGCAATACTGCGACGAACACCGCGGTGCCAACAGGCACCCCGACAAATACGGCGACGGCAACGAACACGCCGACCAACACGGCGGTGCCGCCGACGGCGACCAACACCCCCACGAACACGCCAACAAATACGCCGGTACCGCCGACGGCGACCAGTACGCCCACGAATACAGCGACGAACACGCCGGTGCCGCCGACGGCGACCAGTACGCCCACGAATACGGCGACGAACACGCCGGTGCCGCCGACGGCGACCAGTACGCCCACGAATACGGCGACGAACACACCGGTGCCGCCGACGGCGACCAGTACGCCCACGAACACACCGACGAATACGCCGGTGCCGCCGACGAACACGCCGGTGCCGCCGACGAATACGCCGACGGTGACGAGTACGGCGACGAATACGGCAATCCCGCCGACGATTACCTCGGTGCCGCCGACCAACACGCCCGCGCCGACGAACACCACAGTCCTGCCGACGAATACCTCCGTGCCGCCGACCAACACGGCAGTCGTCTCCGGCACCTCGACGCCGCTTGCGGGGGCGGTCGCGTGGACGAAGAGTCCGGACATCCAGCAGGTGTTCCTGTGCGAGAATGGAGCGACCGGCGTCAACGGTTGCACGCAGGACGGCATCGACGGCACCGTGCAATTCGACGAAGTGCTCGCCAATCAGACCGACCCCAACGGACTCGGCGCGTATGAGTTCACGCTTCACTACAACAACCTCGTGTTCAACGCGCCGATCATCACGGACTCGGGCAAGCTCGGCTCGACAGGGCGTCCGGTGACATGCACGATGACCATCCCGCTCGAGACGCAGGTGCACTGGGGCTGCGCATCGACCGGGCTGACGCCGGCCGGCCCCATCTGGACCGGGCCGATGGTCATGGCTCACGTGATCTTCCCGATCAAGTCGTTCGCGCGCGGCAGCCTCTATCCGCACAAGGAGAACGGCGTGGTCTCGAGGTTCGATGACACGGGGACGAAGGGGGCGAATATCTGCGGCCAGTCGCTGAACGACGGGACGGGCTACGTGGTGCCAGGCCAGACGCCGGAGTGCCAGGGCGTGCTGCTCCCCGGCGTACTACCGGGCGGCCTCCTCGCCGACAGCTATTCGTTCGTCACCATCCGGCGCCTGGAAGGGGACATTGACAAGAACTGCGTTGTCGATATCTCCGACATGCAGGCCGAAGCGAGCCGATACGGGTTCAACCTCGGCAGTCTGCTGTACAACGTCTGGTTCGATCTCGAACCGCACCAGACGGGCGCGGACGGCGACATCGACATCAAGGACATCCAGTTCGTCTTTGGACGTTTCGGCAGCAAGTGCAGCGCCCCGATCCCGCCGCAGACGCCGCAGACACCGGTCGGTCCGTAGATCGCTACACCGGTGAAGCAACGCACAAGGGCGCGGCTCGAGCCGCGCCCTTGTGGTTCACGCGTTCCGCGAGGCAGCCATTCCTAAAGGAACGATGGGATCGTTCTGCGCTCCTTCTCGGCGACGCCGGTGGCGATGGCGGCGGCAGCGACGTCGCGGGCGACGTTCTTGAAGACGGTGGGGTGGAAGACGCTCGGGATGATGTACTCCGGGCTCAGCTCCGTCTTGCCGACGGCCGCGGCGATCGCTTGTGCGGCGGCGAGCTTCATCTCTTCGTTGATCTCGCGCGCTCGCACGTCGAAGACGCCCCGGAAGAGGCCCGGGAAGCAGAGCACGTTGTTGATCTGGTTTGGGAAGTCGGAACGGCCGGTGGCCATGACGGCGACGTGCGGCGCCGCCAGCTCGGGCCGGATCTCCGGGTCGGGGTTGGCCATCGCGAAGACGATCGGGTCGCGGTTCATCTTCTTCACGTCGTCGACGGTGATCATGTTGGGGCCGGCGACGCCGAGGAAGACGTCCGCGCCTTCCATCGCATCGCTGACGCTGCCGCTTACGCCCTCAAGGTTCGTGTTGTCGGCGAACCACTCCTTCATGAAGTTCATGCCTTCCGTCCGCCCCTTGTGAATGATGCCGGTGCGGTCGACGCCGATGATCTTCGTGACGCCCGCCGACATCAGGATCTTCGAGCAGGCGACGCCGGCCGCGCCCACGCCGAGCACAACGACCTTGAGGTCGGTGATGTCCTTCTTGACGATGCGCGTGGCGTTGAGGATGGCGGCGAGGACGACGACGGCGGTGCCGTGCTGGTCGTCGTGGAACACCGGGATGTCGAGTTCCTTCTTCAGGCGCTCTTCGATGTAGAAGCAGCGCGGCGCCGAGATGTCTTCGAGATTGATGCCCCCGAATCCGGGCGCGATGGCCTTGGTGATCGCGATGATCTCGTCGGGGTCCTTCGTATCGAGGCAGATGGGCCAGGCGTCAACGCCGCCGAACGCCTTGAAGAGCATCGCCTTGCCCTCCATCACGGGCATGGCCGCGCGCGGGCCAAGGTCGCCCAGTCCGAGGATGGCCGTGCCGTCCGAGACGACAGCGACCGTGTTGCCCTTGATCGTCAGGTTGTAGGCGGAGTCGGGGTCTTTGTCGATGGCGAGACAGACGCGCGCGACACCCGGCGTATAGACGACCGAGAGATCGCGGCGGGACGTGACGGGCACCTTGTTGCGAATCTCGATCTTGCCGCCCCGGTGGCTCAGGAACACGCGGTCGGCGACGCTCTTGATAGTAACGCCCTTGACGGCCCTGACCCGCTCCACGATTTCGCGGGCGTGGTCGCTGTCACGCGCCGATACGCTGATCTCCCGCACAATCGTGTTACCCGACGAGCGCACGACATCGATATCGCCGATGTTGCCGCCGCACTCGCCCACCGCGGTGGCGATCTTGGCCAGCATGCCGGGCTTGTTGGCGTACTGGGCCTGCAGGCTGAAGGTGTATGTCGCGGCAGGCAGATCGCCGGGGCGGCTGCCATTCTTGCGGGCCATGAGGGTTCCTCTTTCTGTCCACCGCCCGTCTGCTGGGTCCGCTCCGGCGCCCCGGAAGCGGCCGCAGGCGCGGCCAAAGCAGGTCATTTTAGGCAGTACCTATGCGTGGGGCTAGTTGACGAATGGCACCTTTTCGGCGTAGTGTCGAACGTTCAATAGCAGCAATCGGAGGCGATGATGGCGGAGCAGCAGGCAGGGCGCGTGATGGTCGAGTACGACGTCGTGTTCGGGCAGGGTGGCGGGCGTGATCTGAAGTGCAACGTCTACCTGCCGCCGCAGGAGGGCGCGGCGCGTCCCGCGGTGCTGCTGATCCACGGCGGCGGCTGGGTGAGCGGCGACCGCGCGCAGCTCCACGGCTACGGCATTTTGCTGGGGCGCATCGGCTATGTCTGCGTCGCGACCGAGTACCGGCTGGCGGGCGAGGCGAAGTGGCCGGCGCAGATCCATGACGTGAAGGCAGCGTTGCGCTGGATGCGCGCGAATGCGCAGCGCCTGGGCATCGATCCGAACAGGATCTCCGTATCCGGGAACTCCGCGGGCGCGCACCTTTCGCTGATGATGGCGGCGACGCCGAATCGTGCGGAGTTCGAGGGCGAGGGCGGCAATCCCGGCGTGGCGACGGACCTGGCCGCCAGCGTCGCGTTCTACGCACCGGCCCAGCTGTACGCGCCGGGCGAGCCGGTGCCGGAAGAGCTGTCGTTCCTGTTCGGCCGAGGCTACACGGTCGAGACGGCGCGCAGCGCGAGCCCCATCGACTACGCCAGCGCTTCCTTCCCGCCGACCCTGCTGATCACCGGCAACGAGGACGAGCTGGTGCCGGTCGAGGCGAGCTTCCGCATGTACCGGGCGCTGATCGATGCTGGCGCGAAGGCTGAGCTGCACGTGTACTCGGAGGCGCCGCATGCGTTCGACGCGACGCCGGAGTTCGGACGGCAGACCGCGGCCATCATTGCGCTGTTCCTCGACCGCTATGTCGCGAATCCGCGCACGTTCAGCAACGCCGCGGCCCAGCAGATCCAGCGCGAAGTGAGCGCCGGCGGTGGCGCGACGGCGAAGTCCGCGTCCGCCTGAGCATCGCCAATCGCGCATACACCCGTGATCGCGTCGATCCCCGTGCGATGCGGTAGGGCGAGCCTATCCGGAGTACGTCCAGCCCAGGTCGTCGTCGCGGAGCGGTGTGCCGGTGTTGATCTGGCCGCCGTCGACGATTCGACCAATGACGAGCGTGTGATCGCCCGTGGGGATGCCGCCTTCGACCTCGCATTCGAACCAGGCGAGGGCGTCCTTCAAGACCGGGCAGCCGGTCGCCATGGTCCGGTGTGGCACGCCTGCAAGCTTGTCGATGGCTCCGGGCACGCCGCTCCGGCCCAGCACCTTCGCCGGATCAGCGGGCTGGAGGAAGCTCGCGATCAGCTCGCGGCTGCCGTCGCCCATGACGTTGACGCTGAACACGCGCGTCTCGCGGATGTTGGCCAGCGTGCGGGCGTCGTTCTCGATCGAAAGGGCGACCATGCGGGGCTTGAACGACACCTGCATCAGCCAGTGGGCGGCCATGACGTTGCGACCCATCGGCCCGTGTGAGCCGACCACGTACATGCCGTAGTTCATCATGTCGAGCGCCGGTACCGCGTCCTCTTCCGCCATCGCCACCCCTTCTCTCGTGATGCTCCTCGATTGTAGCCATCCGCTGCGCCAGCCGCTGCCGGCGTGCGGACAAGGCCGAATGTCGCCTCCAATCGATGCGTTCGGCACGTGCGGGGCCGGTGGGCGACCCGTACGATCAGACTACTACGAGGCGGAGGTGCCCTTATGCAGACTGAGACGCGAGGCACGTTGCTCGACGATGCGCACTTCGACGGAGTGGTGCATCAGCTCGTGAACTATCACAGCGACGAGGGTGTGCTGACGGTGTATCTGGACATCGACCCGGCAACGGCGGGCCGCGAAGGGTACGAGGCTGCCCTGATGGATCTCTGGAAGCCGCTACAGGCGCAACCCTACGACGACTGGACGCGCGGCCGCCTGGAATACGAGATCGCCGGCGTGTCCGACGAGGTGCGCGGCTGGCAGCAGGCGCCGGGACGAGCCGTAGCGATGTTCTTCAGCGGCCCCGGCGGGCTCCGCACCGTCATCCCGCTGCGATTCCCCATGCACGCAACGGCGCGGTTCGGCCCGCGACCCCTGCTCAGTCCGCTCATCGCCGCGCTCGATGAGCACCGCCGCTACTGCGTGTTGATGTTCGATAAGGATCACGCCCGGATCATCACCGTGGTTCTTGGGGCCGTGGAAGAAGAAGTGACGCTGCATGGTGATGTGATCGGCCGCTCGGCAGTGGGCGGATGGGCGCAGGCAAGCTACGCGCGCCACCGCGAACACCATCTGCACGAACATGCGCGCCGAACCGTCGAGCACTTGTGGGCGATCGACCGGTCACGCCCGATTCACTCGCTGGTGCTGGCGGGGCCGGTCGAAGCGCTGGCCGTGCTGAAGCGTATGTTGCCGGCGGCGCTCGCTCGTTCCGTTGTCGCCACGATGCCCATGGAGATGTTCGCCGTACTGGCGGATATCGTGAAGCGAGTGGAATCGATAGATGCGGACGCGCGCGAGAAGAAGGATCGGGATCTCGTAGCCGAATTGGTCACCGACGCCGAGAAGGGCAACCATGCCGTGTTCGGGTGGGATGAGACGCTGCAGGCCACCGGCGAAGGTCGCATCCATATGCTCTTGGTGCCGGAGGGCGCGACGCGTCCCGGTGTCCAGTGCCCGGAGGGACACTATCTCGCGACGGCCGATGTGAAGTTCTGCCCGCTTTGCGGTGAAGCGCTCTGGCATACGGACGACATCACGGAGAGCGCCGTCCGCACCACCATGGCAGCCGACGCCCAGGTTCATTTCCTCGCGCCGAAGGCGAGCGAGGCGCTGGCCGGGCGCGGCATCGCGGCGTTCCTGCGGTATTGATGTTGGCCGGTGATCCGACCTGACGGCTCGCCGGGAATCCGGATCGCTCTCGCCGTCGGCCTCGCTCGACCGCCGTCCAGTGTTCGGACGTTGCCGCTGGGTGCGGGCGCCGCGCTTGACAGTCGTCGGCGGCCACGGATATTTTGTCTCAGGCGAAATATTTTCCATGAGCGAACCTTGGAGGTAGCGTGAGCGCACCACAGCCACCGTTCACCTTTTTCGACAGCCCGGAGATGTCGGGCGACCCGTTCCCGATGTTCGCCGGGCTGCGCCAGAGCGCGCCCGTGTTCCAGCCGCCCGGCGGGAACATGTGGATCGTTTCGTGCTACGAGGACGCGGTGCGCATCTTCCGCGACCCCGCCACGTTTTCGTCCCAGGTCGGGCAGGATCCGGCGCCGGGCGAGAGCCGGCCGCCTACGATCCTGTTCGACGACCCTCCGATCCACACGCGGATGCGCGGGCTGCTGACGAAGGCGTTTACGCCGCGCGTCATCGAGTTGCAGCGGGCGGCCATCGAAGAGAACTGCAAGGCCATGGTCGATCGCATGCTGGCCGGCGAGACGGTGGACTTTGTCGCCGGCATCGCCTATCCGCTGCCCGTGATGGTGATTGCGGCGATGCTGGGCGTGCAAGACGGCGACATGGCGACCTTCAAGCGCTGGTCCGACGCGATCATCGAGAACGTGGCGGCGTCGCTGTTCGAGCCCGGCAACAACAACCTCGAAGAGATCAACAAGGAGTTCGACGCGTACTTCTCGAAGCAACTCGACAAGCTGCGCGCGGCGCCCGAGGACAACCTGCTCAGCGCCCTGGTGCAGGCGGAGAACGAAGACGGCAGCCGCCTCAGCCAATCCGATCTGCTGGTGATCTGCCGCGTGCTCCTGGTCGCCGGCAACGAGACGACGACGGGGCTGATCGTCAACGTCGCGCGCGTCTTCAGTTCGTTCCCGGAGGTGTTGGGCCAGCTGAAGGAACACCCCGAGCTGATCCCTTCGATGATCGAAGAGACGCTGCGTTACTACCCGCCGTTCCCGGCTACCTTCCGCCGGGCGACACGTGATGTCGACGTACACGGCGTGACGATCCCGGCGGGCGACCGCATGCTCGTGCTCATCGCATCGGCGAACCACGACGAGAAAGCGTTCGATCGTGCCGAAGACTTCGTGATCGATCGCGAACCCAACCGGCATCTCGGCTTCGGACAGGGCATCCACTACTGCCTCGGCGCGCCTCTTGCGCGGCTGGAGACGCAGATCGTGCTCTCGACGCTGGTGCCGCGCCTCAGGTCGCTGCGCATCGAGGGCGATGCCGGCGCCGTGCTGGTGCCGGGCGGCCCAAAGGAGCTGCAGGTGCGCTTCGAGCTGGATCGCGCGCACGCTCTGGTGTAGCGCTTCGTTTCACCACGGAGTCGCGGAGAGCACGGAGAAAGGAGCCTGAGCTGGACGCACAGCCTGTGAGCCCCGCGATAGCGCGATTGCACAGAGACGTCGAGACCAGCGGCGCGGTCGCCCTCGAGTCCTTCTGGCGTGATGTGAGTGCGCGCGGAACGCCGCTCGTCGAGCCGATCGCGGATGATGATTGGCACTCGCTGGTCACGTTCCTCTGGCGTCCGGAGCGCGAGGTCAGTAACGTCGTCATCACACCCGCGCCGGAGGTCGATGGATGGGACGCCGCGAGTGGCCAGATGAGCCGGCTCGCGGGCACCAACCTCTGGCACAGGACGTATCGGGTGCGCAAGGACTTGCGAGCGACGTACTACTTCTCACCCGACGATCCCCTTGCTGACATCAGCAAGATGGATCTCGCCGAGCGTACCGCCTACTTCGAGGAGCGCGCCAAGGCGGTGCAGCCGGATCCACTCAATCCGCTCGCCTTCCAACTCGATCCGGACGCGCCACCGGAATCCGTTGTCGAGTTGCCCGGTGCCCCGCCACAGCCGTGGGCCAAACATCGACCTGAAGTGCCGGCAGGTCGAGTCGAGGCCTCTCGGTTCAATAGCAAAATGCTCGGCAACACTCGCGTGATCTGGACCTATCTGCCGCCCAGGTACGATCCGCAGGCAGCACCGTATCCCCTGCTGGTGCTGTTCGACGGCCCAGCGTATTTCTCGATGAGGACGCAGGTGACGCTCGACAACATGATCGCCGCCGGCGTCATCCCAGAGGTCGTTTGTATGATGATCCAACAAGTCGACAGGAGTGTCGAATTGACGTGCAACGACGAGTTCGCTGAGTGGCTAGTGCTCGAGCTGTTGCCGCGGGTTCGCGCCCGATATCGAGTCACCTCCGATCCGGCCAAGGCCGTGATCGCTGGATCAAGCTACGGGGGGCTCGCCGCAGCATTTCTGGGGCTGCGGCATCCGGAGATCTTCGGCAACGTCCTCTCGCAGTCCGCCTCCTTCTGGTGGGGACCGGGCTTCGAGCAGCTCTCAGATTTCGAGGACAAGGCGATCGAACAGGAGTGGCTCATCCACCAATTCGAGAAGGCAGGGACGCGACCCGTCCGCTTCTATCTCGACATCGGGCTGCTCGAGGATGTTTGGCTTCCGCATAGCGGCCCCAACTCGGTCGCGAGTGTTCGCAAGATGCGCGATGTGCTGCAGGCGCAGGGGCACGCCGTACACTATGCCGAGTTCTACGGCGGCCATCAATATATCTGCTGGCGTGGCACGCTTGCTGATGGCTTGATTGCACTGCTCGCACCTGGGTAGTAAGACCGCTAGCGAAGCGGCCACGCTCTCTGTTCACAGGCGCCGCGCCGAGCTCGATCGCATCATGCATGACGAGATCGACTGGCGGCTGCTGAGCAAGCAACGAACCCGTCATTCCCGCGGATCGCGGTGCCGTCCGTGTAGACATGAGCGGTCACGTGCGCGGCGTCTTCGCGCTCGAACGGATAGACGATGATCTCGCTGGACATCCGGCATCAGCGCGGCGCGAGGGCGCGCAGCATGTCGATCGACTGCTCAGCACGCTGCCGCGGGTCGGCGCCGACCGGGATGAAGTTCAGCACCGGAACCGTCACGCCGCCATCAACATACGCCTGGATCTTGCGCCGGCAGGTGTCGGCGTCGCCGTAGACGAGCAGATCTTCGATCGCCTGCTTCGGGATTGCCGCCGTCGCCGCCTTGCGGTCGCCGGACGACCACGCCTCCCACATGGGACGCAGCGCGTCGCCGCGACCGAGCCACTCGTGGAATGCGGCGTAGACCGGCACGTTGAGGTACGCGGCGATCATTCGGCGGCCCAGGAAGTCGACCAGCGCGGCATCCTCGGTCATGCAGACGAAGATGCGGCAGACCACCTCGACCTTCGCCGGATCGCGTCCGGCCTTGCGTGCGCCGGCGTGCGCGGCGGTGACGGCCTTCGGCACATCACCGGCGCCCAGCCAGTTGATGATGACGCCATCGGACTCGGCCCCGGCAAGACGCAGCATGCGCTCGCGCAGCGCGGCGATGTAGATAGCGGGCGGCGGCGCCAGTTGGCGCGAGAGCCGGAAGCCGTTCGAGCGCACGGTCTCGAACTCGGCGACGACCTTCTCGCCGGTGAAGGCCTGCTTGAGGAGCCGGTTGACGTCGCGCACCTTGCGGTACGGCACCTCGAATGGCACGCCGCCCCACTGCTCGACGATCACGGACGATCCTGCGCCGATGCCAAGCGCGAATCGGCCCGGCGCCGCTTCGGCGATGCCGTTCGCCGAGATGGCGAGCGCGATCGGCGCCCGCGTGTAGACGTTGGCGATCGCCGTGCCGAGCAGGAGTTTCTCCGTCCACGCGGCAGCCATGGCCAGCGGCGTGAAGCAGTCGATGCCATCGATCTCGGCCGACCATGCGTCGGTGTAGCCGATGCGCTCGGCCTCTTGCAGCGCCTCTTTGTGCGCGTGGAGCGGGAGACCGTCGAAGGGGAACGTGAAGCCGTAGCGTGCCATGCCCGAATCATCGCCCACGCGAGCGCTGTGATCCAGCGGTGGCGCGCGAGCTGGGCGGTCGGCATACTCGTGGAGACGGGAGGCGGACTGACCTATGGATACGTACAGGACGATCATTTCGAAGCGCGACTCGCGCTCGTTCACGGAAGAGGCGATACCGGACGAGACCGTGCGCCGCATCGTGCAGGCGGGGCGCATGGCGGGAAGTTCGAAGAACGTGCAGCCATGCCGGTTCATCATCATCGATGATCCGGAGCAGAAGGCAGAGATCGCCAAGTGCGGAGACTTTGCGGCCTGGATTCCCACCGCACCGCTGCTCGTCGCCGTAGCGCTCACCGACGTTGGCACGCGCAGCGAGTTCGACGCCGGGCGGGCGGCCCAGAACATGATGATTGCCGCGTGGGCCGAGGACATCGGCTCCTGCCCGGTGAGCATGCACCACGTGGAGTGCGCGCGCGATGCGCTCGGACTGCCGGAGGGGTGGCGCGTGTGCATCGTCGTGGCGTTCGGCTACAAGTCGAAGCCGCAGCAGTCGATCCCGGAGGCAGCGCGGCTGCCGTGGGACGACTACGTGCGCCGCAACCGGTGGTAGCGCGATGTTCCTGATCACGGGCAGCGGCCGGTCCGGCACCAGCGCGGTCGCGCAACTGCTGCACGAAGCGGGGCTGTCCGTCGGCCACGACCTTCTCGAACCCGACGAGCACAATGCCGAGGGCTACTTCGAGGAGCGCATGGTCATCATGATCAATGACGCGATCCTGAAGGCTGCCGGCATTGGCGAGTGGTTCACGACGGCGACGCGCGAGCGGATCCGCGAAGCGGCAGTGCAGTACGTCGACTACATGCGCGACCAGGTGCAGGTCGCAACGCCCGTATGGAAGGACCCCCGCTTCTCGTGGACGCTTGAGGCGTGGCTGGAGATGTTTCCGGAGCCGCCACGCATCATCGTCTGCCTGCGCAGCCCCGCCGAGGTCGTCGCGTCGACGCTCGCGTACTTCGCACAGGCCGGCAATGACGCCGAGGCCGCCGTGAAGCATGTCTGGCGCACGCAGTACGAGCGGCTGCTCGAGATCATCGCGGAGTTTGGGTTGGACGCCATCTGTGTCGAGTACGCCGCGCTGCACGCCGATCCGCAGCGCGCCGCCGCGCCGCTCGCGCGCTTCGTCGGCCGTCCGCTCGATGTGCGCACGGTGCGGCGCGATCTGCGCCACCACGCCGTGCCGATCCCGGACGACCTCGTCGAGCTGTACGAGCGCGTGCGCGGGCTGGGTACGGCGGCGGTGTAGCCCTTCGGGTTTGCGACGCGGCGGTGGCACTGGCATGATTCGCCCGGATCCATTCAGAATGTTGACTCGCATGCCGAATACCACTGTGGGAGGGTTCGATGTTTTCTCCAGAGGTCTGCGACAGAATCGGCTATTACATCTATCTCTTACTAGATGGCGACCAAGCTTTCTATGTCGGCAAAGGTAAGGGCAATCGTGCGTTTCAACACGCCATCGCTGCCGCCGACCTGTCACTTGGAGATGAGGATCCAACGAGCGCGAAGCTCGGGCGGATCCGGGACACCCTTCGCCGGGGCGGTAAGGTCGACGTCGTCCTCCTGCGCCACGGAATCGCCACGGAAGAGGAAGCCTACCGCCTTGAATCGTTGCTCATAGATCTATTTGCTGGTGAGTACGGCTTCAAGTTGGAGAATCTGATGGGCGGGCACCACGCCCATCGAGAAGGAGTGATGACAGCCGATGAGGTGGTTGCTCTCTACGAGGCGCCTCCCATCGAGCTCGACGACACTCCCATCGTCATGTTTCGCATTCCGAAGCTCTGGCACCGGGGCATGAGCAAAGAGGAGCTCTATGAAGCCACGCATGGTTGGTGGCGCATAAGCCCTGGCCGCGCCGCGCGCGCACAATACGTCTTTGCGGTAAGCAAGGGCGTGGTGCGCGAGATCTACCGCCCCAGGTCATGGCGAAAGCGCGAGCGCGGCGAGCCCGATTGGACTGAAGCTGAATTAATGCACCCGCGCTATGGCTTCGACGGAGAGATCGCCGCCGATGCACCAGCGGAGTGGAAGAATCACAACGTGCTCGAGTTCCTTCCGCGGGGTTTTCAGGGGACGTTTCGTTACAACAACTGCTAAGTGCCCGTCTAGATGACTGAATGTGGCTACGTCCCTTTCGCCAGATGGCTCGTCGGGGCAGCCCCACCGACGAAGCGCAGGATGATCAGCGTGCCCAGCATGCGGCCGATGGCGGAGAACGCGAAGACGGCTTTGAAGCCGATGAGGCCGATGATCTGCCCGCCGAGCAGCGGCCCCGCGAAGGCGCCCGCGAACGTTACAGCCTGGAACGCCGCGGCGTAGCGAGCGCGCTTTTCCTGCGGCGCCATCACCATCACCATGTTCAGCGTCGCGATACCGTTGCCGGCCCACAGGATGCCAGCGGCGGCGTTGATCGGTATCACCTGCCATGGCTCGCTCACAAAGAGCCAGCACACCGGAAGCAGCGGGATCAGCAGTCCCGTCGCGACCATCATCCACTTGGTGCCGCGGACGTCCATCAGCCGACCCAGCCAGGCGAGGCCCGCGAGACCCGTGACCGCCATAATCGCCGAGAGAAACCCGATCATAAGGCCGGAGGCGTGCAGGTTCTTCGCGAGGTAGGGGTTGAAGAACGGTCCGGCGGCCTGCAGCCCGACGTTCCAGATCAGCGTACCGGCGAGGTACATCATGAAGGTGCGATCGGCGAGCACATCGGCGATGACACCCCGCTGATCCGTCGTTGACTCGCGCGCGGTGACATCGGCGTGCGGCGCGGCGTCGGGTATGCCAGCGAAACACCACGTCGATGCGGCGCCCGTCGCGAATGCCAGCAGCCAGACGATCTGCCAGCCGCCGAGGCCGCTGTAGCGGTCCAGGATGAGGCCGGCAACCGGCGCCGTCGCCAGTGCCGTCAGGCTCATGCCGAAGTTGCGCGAGGCGAAGAATCTGCCGCGGATGCCCATCGGGACGAGATCGGCGACCAGCGACGTCCACGCCGGCAGCGCGAAGTACCCCGCGAAGCCCCGTATCGAGACGAGCGCGATGACGAGCCACACCGCGGTATCGCCGTCCGCGAAGAATGGGACGAGCGCGAGCCCGAACAACGCGATGCGCGCGATGCCGCCGCCGGATACGAGGACGATGCGCTTGCGATGGCCGACCGTCTCGACGAAGCGCGCCCCCGGCAGGAGGGCGACCGCGGCGAACAGGCTGCTGAGCGATGCGACGAGCCCCACCTGCGCGGTGCTGGCGCCGAACGCGATGATGTAGAGTCCGAGGTAGTTCGCGAGGATCGTCTCGGGGATGTTCGCCCAGAAGCCGTCCCACCAGAACGCCCGCATGCCGCGCTCTTGCCCGGCCGTCGGCTGGTCGTCGAGCGACGTGTCGCGATGCGGGCCTCGCTGAAACGGGCCCGGAACGTCGCTGAAGGGCGGGCGTACGCCCGGCAGCCGCGACCCACCGCCGCGGCCGAAGCGGTGAGCGGCGTGCTGGCGGTCGCGAGCTTCGGGTTCACCTTCGGGCATCGCCGAATTGTAGGTGCAGAGGGTGTTCGATAGAATGCGGAGTCCCTGCCCGTTCCGGGTAGGGATTTATCACTCATGGGGAGTTCCATGCCCGAGGCCACGACCACCCAGCGCTCGCGCGGCATGCGCGACCTGCTTCCAGACGAGATGGACCGCGTGCGCGCCGTCGAGGACGCCTTCGCCGCGGCATGCCGAACCTGGGGATATCGCGAGATCCGCACGCCGGTGATCGAGCCGTTGCATCTGTTCACGTCGGCCGGCACGCTCTCGCCGCAGACGCTGGACCGCGTGTACTCGTTCCTGGACTGGGACGGTTGGAGCGGCGAACGTGTTGTGTTGCGCCCTGACTCGACGATTCCGGCGGCGCGTTTGTACGCCGAGCGGCTGGACGGCGGCCGCGTCGCGAAGCTGTTCTACAGCCAGAACGTCTTCCGCTTCACCGACGACGGCTCGTCTCGCGAGGAATGGCAATGCGGCGTCGAGCTGATGGGTGACACGGGCGCGCCGGGCGATGTCGAACTCGTGCTACTTGCCATCGAGGCGCTGCGTCCGCTCGGTCTGCCCGATGTCACGGTTCGGCTGTCGCACGCCGGCATCGTGCGTGCGGTGTTGGCGGCTGCCGGCATGACGCCGGACGAGCAGTCAGCCGCATACGACCGCCTGCTCGATGGCGACATGAGCGTCGTCGACGAGGTGGAAGCGCGGGTGCCGCAGCTCAACGCGCCGCTGCGCATGTTGTTCGAGATCGAGGGTGCGGGCAGCGGCTATATCGCGAACCTGCGCGGGCCGCTCACTGACGCGATCCCCGCGCTTGTGCCCGCGTTCGACGAATTGGCCTTCGTTGTCGCGGCACTGGAGGCGCGCGGCGTGTCGCCCAGGATCAAGGCCGTGCTCGCACGGAGCTTCGAATACTACTCCGGCCTCGTGATGCGATTCGAGATCGACGGTCAGCGAGTCGTCACCGGTGGCCGCTACGACGAGTTGATCGGCCTCGTCGGAGGCAAACGCGTGCCCGCGTCCGGCTTCGCGCTCTACGTCTCGCCGGTCATCGAGCTGCTCGCGAGCGAGTCGCACGCCGCGGCGTCAGGCGCCATCGTCGTACAGGCGGACGGCACGGGCGCGGCGCTGCTCGCGTCCGCGTATGAGACGGCACAGCGCCTGCGCGAAGCGGGCCTGCGCGTCGAGTCGATCGAGGGGATGCACACTGCCGCGACGCATCGCCTCATCTGTCGTGACGGATCACCCGCGTTCACGCTCGTTTGGCCCGACGGCGACGAGCAGTTCGAGCGGCTTGCCGATGTGATAGCGGCGCTGGCGGCGACGCGATGATCCGTCTCGCGCTGCCGACGGGCGACCTGCGTACGCAGACCGCCGCGATGCTCGATGCCGCCGGCGCAGGCATCGACGCGTACGCCGCCGGCTCGCGCGAGCTGCGCTTTTTGATGCTCGGCGATGCGGCGATCGCGCGCGTGTTTCGCGAGAAGGATATCCCCGTCCAGGTCGCGCTCGGCAACTACGACATCGGTATCTGCGGCTCGATATGGATCGAAGAACTCGCGCAGCGCTTTCCGAGCCACGATGTCGTGAGACTGCGCGATCTCGGCTTCGGCGCCCAGTCGCTCTGGCTCGCGACGACTGCCACCGGTGAGACCGCGGACGCATCGATCCGTATCGTCAGCGAGTATCCGAACATCGCGGAAGCGTTAGCGCGCCGGTTGCGGTTGCCGCGCTATCGCGTGTTTCCGGTTTGGGGCGCGGCGGAGGCGTACCCGCCGGACGATGCCGATGTCGCGCTGATCGCTGCGACGGACGCGGCGGCGATAGAAGCGCACGGGCTGCGCCCGATAGCGAAGGTGCTCGATAGCGCGGCGTGGCTGATCGCCAACCGCCGCCGCCTCGCCGAGAAGAACCTTTCCGCCGTGTTGGACAAGCTGCTTCGCGCGGGATCCGCCGCGACGGCGCCGGCGCTGGTCGCGCCGCCGTCGCTCGGACTGCGGCTCGGCACAGCGCAGCAGGCGCGCACGAGGCTGCGGCTCGCGTTGCCCGACGGGCACGCGCAGTCCCACACGATCGCCGCGCTGCAGATGGCCGGCATCCGCGTCTTTGGCTACGACGAAGGGACGATCGTGCGGCGGCCCCAGATCGACGTCGAAGGCGTCGAGGTTAAAGTGATCCGCCCGCAGGACATGCCGCAGCAGGTCGCCATCGGGCAGTTCGACCTGGCCGTGACGGGCCGCGACTGGTTGTTCGACCACCTCGTGCAGTTCCCGTCGAGCCCGGTGGAAGAGATCGTCGACCTGCGGCGCTCGATCTACGGGCTGGCCGTCATCGTCAAGGACGTGCCCGCGGACAACGTCGCGGATGCGCTCACCTGGTGGCGTTCGCGATCCGCCGCGCCTGTCCGCGTCGCCAGCGAATACCCGAACATCGCCGACCACTTCGCGCGCGAGCGTCACTTCGGCCGCTACAGCGTCATCCCGATCCAGGGTGCGTCGGAAGGCTTCGTGCCGGACGATGCGGAGATCCTGATCGAAGGCATCGATACCGGCTCGAGCGTGCGCGCGAACAAGCTCACCGTGCTGGAGCGCTTCTTCGAGTCGACGAACTGCGTCATCGCGAACAAGCGGCGGCCGGAAGGCGCGATGCGTCCCGTCTTCGATGCGCTCGTCGAGAAGTTGCGATTGGGCGCGGCGGCGCCCGTCGCAGCGGGCGGGGGGGCGTGACCCATGCCATCGCTCGGGTTGCACATGACCATCGCGCGGGAGCTAGCCTGTGATCTGACCGCGCCCGCACTGGAGGCGGAGCGCGGCGCCTACTATCTCGGCGCGACCACACCCGACATCCGCGTGCTGACGCAATGGGACCGGGGGCGCACGCACTTCTTCGACCTGCACGACTTCGACGAACAGAGCGGCGTGCACCGCCTATTCGAGCAGGAACCGGCGCTCCGTGACGCGGTCGCGATCGGTCCCGCCACCGCCGCGTTCATGGCCGGCTACATCTCGCACCTCGTGCTCGACGAGGACTACATCACGCAGATCTATCGTCCGCTGTTCGGCGAGCGATCGCCGATGAGCGGTGATGCCTGGGCCGACGTAATGGACAAGGCGCTTCAGTGGGACATCGATCGCGCGGCCCGGAACGACGAAAGTCAGATCGAGGAGATCAAGCGTGCTCTGATGGAGTGCGCGGTCGAAGTGGAGATCGGCTTCATCGCGAAGGAGACACTGCTCAAGTGGCGCGACGTGTCGACGGAAGTCATCGCGGCGCCGCCTAGTGTCGAGCGGCTCGTGCGGTTCCTGCAACGGCGGATGCCCGGCCTGCAGTTTGAGGACGCGACAAACGCGGCGAGCTTCGCGGAAGGCGTACCGGCCCTGCTCGAGCGCACGTGGCTACACGTCGGCCCGGAACGAATCCAGGAGTACCTGGAGAGTGCGAAAGCCAGGGCGCGCCGCACAATGAAGGAGTACCTCTCGTGAGAATCGTACGCGGCGCGGAAGAAGGCCGCCGCACGCTGCTGCGCCGTCAGGCGCTCGGTGAGACCGAGCTTCCGTCGTCGATCCGCGCAAAGAATGCCGCGATCTTCGGCGCCGACCTGCCCATCGAGCAGCAGGTGCGCCGCGTGCTCGAAGATGTGCGCCGCGACGGAGATGCTGCGGTGCGGCGCTATGCCAAGGCGTTCACGGGCGCCGACTACCCGTCGCTGGAGGTGGGACGCGACGAGATCGCCGCATCGTACAAGCACGTTGAACCGTCGCTTGTAGCCGCCCTCCGCGAGGCGGCGGAGCACATTCGCGCCTATCACGTCCTGCAGCGCGAGCACTCGTCGCGATCGTTCAGCGAGCGCGGCGTCGGCATGCAGGTGCGGGCGATCGAGCGCGTCGGCATGTACGTGCCGACGAGTCCCGGCGCCGTGTACCCATCGTCGGTACTGATGACGGCCATACCGGCGAAGGTGGCCGGCGTGCGCGAGCTGATCATGATGAGCCCGCCCGGCGCCGACGGCGAGATGTCGCCGCTGAAGCTCGTTGCCGCCGACATCGCGGGCGTCGACCGGGTCTTCAAGGCGGGTGGCGCGGAGGGCATCGGCGCCATGGCGTACGGGACGGCGACCGTGCCGCGCGTCGACAAGATCGTCGGCCCGGGCAATATCTTCGTCACGGTGGCGAAGCGCGAGGTGTTCGGCAGTGTGGGCATCGATGCGCTCTACGGGCCGAGCGAGACGATCGTCATCGCCGACGAGACGGCGGATCCGATGTTCGCCGCGGCCGATCTGCTGGCGCAAGCAGAGCACGACGAGCTGGCGACACCGATCCTGCTGACCACATCCCTCGCACTCGCCGAGGCGGTGGGCGCGGAAGTCGAGCGCCAGCTCAAACTGCTGCCGCGCGAGGCGATCGCGCGCGCATCGTTCGATGCACGCGGCGGCGCGGTGGTCGTCGATAGCATCGCCGAGGCGGTGGCGCTGGGTAGCGAGTACGCGCCGGAGCACATGTGCCTGCTCGTCAAGGGCGCTGCGGCAGTGGCGAAGACCGTGCAGAACGCCGGCGGCATCTTCGTCGGAGACGACGCGCCGGAGTCGCTCGGCGACTACACCGCCGGCCCCAGCCACGTCATGCCGACCTCCGGCGCCGCGCGCTATGCGTCGCCGCTTGGTGTGCACGACTTCCTGAAGGTGACCAGCGTCGTAGCGGTCGATGGCGCGCGGCTGCGCGAGGCCGGCCCCGCCGCGGCGAAGATCGCGCGGGCGGAGGGATTCGTCGCGCACGCGCGCAGCATCGAGCTGCGGCTGCAAGGCGGCGAGATCGACGGGACGGCGAAGTGATCGTGGAATCGATGCAGTTGTCCCGCGCGAGCACCTCACCCCCGGCCTTTGGCCACCCCCTCTCCACGTCGTGGAGAGGGGGATCAAATGGGAATTGGTGGCTGAGAACGGCGCCGTTGTGTCCACCTCGACGCCGCAGCCAGGTGGCGCGATGAAGAAACAACCCTTCGACATGCGCGCGCTCATTCGTCCGGATCTGCTGGATCTGCCGGGCTACGTGCCGATCGTGCCGACGGATGTGCTGGCCGAACGCTTCGGAATCGCGGCGTCCGACGTGATCAAGCTCGATGGCAACGAGAATCCGTTCGGGCCTTCGCCGAAGGCGCTCGCTGCGATCGCGAACGAACGTGCGTACCACATCTACCCGGACCCCGATCAGCGCAAGGTGCGCGAGGCGCTGGCGCGGCACCTCGATACGGACGTCGGGCGCATCGTGTGTGGGCTGGGCAGCGATGACCTGATCGATCTGATCCTGCGTGCGGTGATCCTGCCCGCCGCGGGGTCGCCGGGGAGACGCGATGGTGTGATCAACTGCCCGCCGACGTTCGGCATGTATCCGTTCTCGACCGAGATCGCAGGCGGGCGCGTGATCGACGTGCCGCGGCTCGAGAGCTTCGCGCTCGATATCGACGCGATCGAACAGGCGGCTGCGAGCGCCAAGCTGATCTTCCTCGCTTCGCCGAACAATCCGACGGGTCAACGGATGTCGCCGGGTGAGCTCGATCGTCTGCTCGCGACCGGCCTGCTCGTCGTCGTCGACGAGGCGTACATCGAGTTCGCGGGCGTTCACGGCTCGTCGGCCTCGGCGGTGCCGCTGGTGCGGACGCACGAGAATCTCGTCGTGTTGCGGACGTTCAGCAAGTGGGCGGGGCTCGCGGGCCTGCGTGCGGGCTACGGCGTCATGTCGCCGGTGCTCGCGGCGGTGCTCATGACGATCAAGCAGCCGTACAACCTTAATGTCGCCGCCGGCATCGCGATGATCGCGTCGATCGAGGACCGCGAGCTGCTCGACGAGCGGGCATGCATCATCACGGGCACGCGCGAACGGCTGTCGGTGCTGCTGTCGGAGATCTCGTGGATCACGCCGTACCCGTCGGAGGCGAACTTCATCCTCTGCCGGCTCGACGGCGTCGACGCCGTGGAGGTGAAGGATCGGCTGGCGAAGCGCGGTATCTTTGTGCGGCACTTCGACTCGGCGCGGCTGCGCAACCATCTGCGGATCAGCGTCGGTCTGGAGGAGCACAACGCGCCGGTGATCGGGGCGCTGAAAGAGATCGGAGCGGAACTTGGCAGATAGTCCGGCCCAGGGCACGCGCGCGGCAACTGTCGTGCGGGAGACGAAGGAGACGCGCGTCGAGGTCACAATCGACCTCGACGGGGGCGGCCGCTCGTCCGCGAAGACGGGCATCGGCATGCTCGACCACCTCGTCGAGCAGATCGGCAAGCACGGGCTGTTCGACCTGACGGTGGCGGCGACGGGCGACCTGCATGTCGACGAACACCACACGGTCGAGGACGTCGGCATCGCGCTGGGGCAGGCGATCGACAAGGCGCTCGGCGAACGCCGCGGCATCGTGCGGATGGCCGACGCGTTGGTGCCGCTGGACGAGGCGCTGGCGTCGGTGGCTATTGACATAAGCGGACGACCGTATTGCGAGGTCGACGTGACGTGGACGCTCGACCGCATCGGCGAGCTGCCGGCATCGCTCGTCGAGCATCTGCTCTGCTCGATCGCGACGGAAGCGAAGATGACGTTGCACGCCCGCGTCCTGAAGGGCGAGAACGACCACCACCGCGCCGAAGCAATGTGCAAGGCGCTCGGCCGGGCGCTGGCCACCGCGACCCGTATCGAGCCGCGGCTGCAGGGCGGCGTGCCGAGCACCAAGGGCACGATCGGGTAGGCAGCATGGCGTGCCGACAGTCATATACGGACGAGGGGATACGAGCGATCCTGTTTTGCTCGTAGATACAGCATCAGGTAAGACGGACGAGATCGGGTTCGGTCACGGTCCAACTCTCGGCCCAGACGACCAGCTAGCATATTGTGATCTGGACGGGAGGATCGTTGTTGCACGTGTTGGTACTAAGACGAGTCCAACAGTGGTGGCGGACATCAAGACGGTTCACGTCTTGCATCACGCTTGCTTGGAGTACAGGCGGTGAGCTCGCGTTCGTCGTGGATACCCCAATCGGAGTACGCGGCGCCGGCGGTTCGCTCGCGCTTTTCATACGGCGGCTTTCCGCGCCGTAGCGCGCTAATCCTTACGTAGCGCCTCGATTGGATCGAGACGCGAGGCCTGGTAGGCCGGGTAGATGCCGAAGAAGAGCCCGATCAGCACGGACACGCTCGAAGCGACGATGATACTCGTCGCTGTTACCTGTGTGTTCACCACGGAGCCGGTGCCGAAGTCCTGTCCATTCGCCAGCTTCGCTGCCGCGACACCGACCATGACTCCCACCGCGCCGCCGGCGACGGTGACGATCACGGCTTCGACGACGAACTGCATCAGGATCATCCGGCTATTGGCGCCTACCGCCTTACGTATGCCGATCTCGCGCGTCCGTTCGATGACCGAAACCAGCATGATGTTCATGATGCCGATGCCGCCCACGACGAGCGAGATGCCGGCGATCGCGCCGAGCAGGATCGTCAGCGTCCGGCTCACCTGGTTCGCCGTGGCGAGGAGGTCATTCTGAGTCGAGACGGCGAAGTCCTGCGTGCCGTTGTGGTTCGTAATGAGCGCGTTCGTGATCGCCAGCTTCGCCTGGTTGAGCTTGCTAGCGTCGGCAACCTTGACGGTGATCTCCTGCACGTTCTGCTTCCCGTTCGTGCTCCTAATGAACGGCACGCGCGTCGCGAACGTCGTCAGCGGCATGATCATCTGCGTGTCATCGGCGCCGTTTCCACCGCGTGGTGCCATCACGCCGATCACGGTGAGAGTGAGATTGATCGGGCCGAAGTTGATGCGCACGTCCTGGCCGACAGCGGCTGCTGGCGTGCTGAAGAGATCGCTCGCGACCTTTGCCCCCAGCACCACGTTGTTGGACTTCCGATCGAGGTCGTCCTGCGTGATGAAGGCGCCGGACGATAGGACATAGCCGCGGACGACGGCGAAGTCCGGCTCCGTAGCCGTGATGATCGCCGTGGTGTTGTTGCCGTTGCCGATGACTTGCGTCTGCAGCGTCGTCTGAGTCGTGTCGGCGCTCGTGTCGGATCCGCCGAACTGGGACACGACCGAGCTAATCGCGGGGAACTGCGTCTTGTCTCGCAGCGTCGCCGCGTCGGCCGTTGTCAGAGTCAGCGACCGTAGGTTCCGCAATCCGCCTCCGCCGCCACCACCTCCGCTGCTCGACGTCGTTGCGGGCTGGATGAAAATAAGGTTGCTGCCAAGGCCACGCACTTTGCTGGTCACGCCCGCCTGGGCGCCCTGCCCGGCTGCCATCAGCGCGATAACCGCGCCGACGCCGATGACGATGCCCAGCATGGTCAACCCTGTGCGCAATTTGTTCGACGTGAACTCGAAGATCGCCATCCGAAGCGTGTCGAAGAAGATCATCATGCCGTTGTCTCCGCGCTTGCTGGCATCGACGCGTCAGTTGCCACCGCACCAGGGAACGCTACGACCGTCGATCGTACCGTCGGAGCGTCCGCGATCACCCGGCCGTCACGCAGCGTGATCATCCGGCGGGTGTACGCGGCCACCTCCGGCTCGTGCGTGACGAAGATGATGGTGATGCCGCGCTCGCGGTTCAGACGCACAAAGGTGTCCACGACATCCGCCGTCGTCTTGGTATCGAGCGCGCCCGTCGGTTCGTCGGCGAGGATCAGCGCCGGGTTCGTCACCAGCGCGCGGGCGATCGCGACGCGCTGCTGTTGCCCGCCCGAGAGCTGGGCCGGCTTGTGGTGCATCCGATCTTTGAGCCCGACGTCGGCGAGCGCCCGCGCCGCGAGCTTCTTGCGGTTATGAGACCCCCGGTAGATGAGCGGCAACTCCACCTGGGCGCTCGCGGGGAGACGCGATAACAGGTTGAACGATTGGAAGACAAAGCCGATGCGACGGCTCCGCACCTTGGCGAGCTGGATGTCGTTGAGCTTACCCACGTCGTGGCCTTCCAGTTCGTACGTGCCGCGGGTCGGACGGTCCAGGCAGCCAAGGATGTTCATCAGCGTCGACTTACCCGAGCCGGACGAACCGATGATCGCGACGAACTCACCCTGGTCGATGTCCAGGTCGACGCCCTGCAGCGCGGGGACGAAGACGTCGCCGGTGCGGTAGATCTTGCTGAGACCCCGTAGCTTGATCATTAACCGCCTCCTCCGCCTCCTCCGCCGCCGCGCCCGCCGAACCCGCCACCGCCGGGCCCGCCCGGTCCGCCGCCACCCGTCCCGGTACCCGTGCCGGCCGTAGCACTGCTGGTCGCCACCACGCCGGGCAGGATAACCGTGGCGCCGTCAGCGACGCCGGACGTGATCTCTGTGTTCGTCGAGTCGCTCAGCCCGATCTGAACCGTCACTTTCTGCACACTGCCGTCGCTCTGCTTCACCTGAAGCACGCGGTTCTGGCCCTCGCGCTGGACCGCGGCGTTGGGTACGCGCAGTACGTTCTGGCTCTGGGCGGTGATGATCGTGATCGTGGCGTTCATACCCGGCACCGGCCGCTGTGCGCCGATCCCGCCGCCGCGTGCACCGCCGGCTGCGGGCGGGCTCACGGGCGTCGTTCCGGCTGCCGGCGTTTCGCTACCTGTAGGCGTTGTCGGCGCGTCAGGAACCGCGGTCGTCGCTGGTGTCGCTGCTGCGTTCGGTGTTGTCGGCGTGCCGCCCGCCGCTGCGGTCGCCGCTGCGGCCGTCGCTCGGCGCCCGCCGCCCTGTCCGCCGGCGCCTGGCGTGCCCGAAGCTCCGCCTTGTCCGCCGGACCCCGGCGTACCCAGCGCACCACCTCCCGGCGCACCGTTCGCGCCTGGCCCGCCTGGTCTGCCCGCGACGAAGTGCGCCTGCGCGATGTAGCTCACAACGCCCTGTTGGGTCGTCGGATTCGTCCCGATCGCGTCGATGATGATGGGGAATGTACGTCCCGGGATACCGGAAAAGACCGCTGTGCCAGCCTGGCCGACCTGCACCGAGGCATAGTCGGTCTCACCGATCGTCATGTTGAGGATCACCTGGTCCGGCGTGTTGAGGACGACCGCGGCCGTGGTTGATGACGTGCCGGAGCCGGCCAGATCACCGGCCTGGTTGTTGAGTGCCGCGACGGTGCCGTCGAACGGCGCGATGAGCTTGGTGCTGGCCAGGTTTTGCTGCGCCGTATCGACGGCGCTCTGCGCCTGGCTCACGCTCGCCTGCTGTTGCTGGATGTCGGAGGGAAGCGCCCCGGCGTAGGTCTCGTCGCGCTTGGCCTGTGCGGCCGTCAACGACGCGGCCGCCGTGTCGACGGCAGCCCGCGCGCTGACCAGGGCGTCGGGCGTCGGGCCTGCCTGCAGGGCGAGGAGTTTGGCCTGCGCCGTATCGATCTGCGCCTGCGCGGAACCGATCGCCGCGTCGGCGACGGCCACCTGGCTGGCCGTCGGGCCGGCTTGCGCCGCGGCCAGCGCCGTGTTTGCGTCCGAGAGCGCGAGCTGCGTCGACGCAACTCCATTGTCCGCTGTCTGCTTGTCGGAGAGCGCCTTCGTGTACGCGCTGTTCGCCGATAACACGGCCGACGCCTTTGCGACGCTACTGCCTTGGCCGGCGAGTGTTGCTTGATCTGTAGGCGAAATCGGTACCGTGGTCGCCGCTGGGCAGAACGACACCGCGGGAAGCGCGGGCAAAGCGCCGCAGTACGCTGCCTCGTTGCTCGTCAGAGTCGCTTGCGCCGCCGCAATGCTCGCTGCCGCGTTCGCTTGCGTCTGCTGGGCCGCGGTGAGCGCGTTCTGCGCTTTGGTCACGCCCGATTGCGCTGCCGATACGCTGGCGCTCTTGTCGCTGTCGATCTTTGCGCGCGCAGCCGTCGCCTGCTGCAGCTGCGCTTGCGCCGTCGTCACCGCCTGCTGCGCGGTCTCCATCGTCGTCGCATCCGTCGGCTGCTGGAGAGTGTTGAGCGCCCGCACGGCCTGGTCGTACGATGCCTGCGACTGTTGCACGCTTTGGTCCGCCGACGCCAGCGCTGAGCCGGTGGCGCCGCGCAGGAGCACACTCAGCTTCGACTGTTGGATAGAGAGACTGAGCTTCGCTGAATCCAGTGCGGTTTGCGCATTGGTTGGATCGAGTTCCATCAGCACGTCGCCCTGCTTCACCTTCTGCCCCAGCGTCACGTCCACCTTGGTGATGCGCGAGGAGCCGGTGCCCGTCGTTGTGAAGTTGAGGTTCGTCGTGGACTTGGCCGCGACCGTGCCGTTGGTGCTCACCGTCTTCGTCACGTCGCCCGTGCTGACCGTCGCCGTCTGAACAGCGGCGGTCGTCGCCGAGCCGCCACGGAGGAACTGCCACCAGACCCCTGTTGCCACGGCGAGGAGCAGCACGCCGAGTGCCACGAGCCAGATGATTCGCGAACGCCACCCGCTCGCCTCATCCCCCAGTAAGTCGTCGTAGTCGAATGCAGCTTCCGTTGCCATCGTTGGAGCCCCTCCTCTTGTCTTCAGGTCGAGTCTAAGGCCGCGCTGGGCGGCCGCTTGCGTCAAATGTGTGAAGAAGCCATCGCCCGGTGAGCGCAGCGAAGGACTGGGTGTTTCTCATCGTCACAACTCGCTATCGAACAGGTTCTGGATTCCTCGTTGAAGGACCTGAGGGGGCCGGACGGCCCCCTCAGGTATTGCGTGACTATGTGGTGACGATGTTCGCGCTGCTTGGAGTCGTCAGCGCCGGCGTGGCCGTGGCGACGAGATGGTTCGTCCCGGCAACACTCACCTCGCACCCGGCAAACGTGGCGACACCGCCCGTAACGACCACCGGATTCGTCGTGCAAGTCAGCGTGCCGGGGCCAGTCCCCGCGATGGTCAGGGTGATGCTGGTGGCGTTGTCCGTCGTGACCACATTGCCGGCAGCATCCTCCACGGTGACAACCGGCTGCTGGGCAAAGACCGTTGCCGCGGTGGCCGTTGCGCTGGGTTGCGTCGTGAATGCGAGCTTCGTGGCCGCGCCAGCCGATACGGTCACACTGTTGCTCACCGCTGGGGTGTAGGTGCCCGACGCGGTAAGCGTGTAGCTCCCGGCGACGCTGAAGGTGCAGCCCGCGAACGTCGCGGTGCCGTTGGCGTCCGTCGAGACAGGACTCGTCGTGCAGGCAAGTCCGCTACCGCCCGGGGTGCTGGCAAGCGTGATCGCGATGCCCGCCTGGGCCACCGAGTTGCCGGCCGCGTCCTGCAGCTGGACGACCGGCTGCTGCGCAAGCGGTGTTCCCGACGTCGCCGCGGCGCTCGGCTGCGCGGTGAACGCGAGCTTCGCGGCCGCCGCTGCCGATACGGTTACGCTGTTGCTCACCGCTGGGGTGTAGGTGCCCGACGCGGTGAGGGTATAGCTCCCGGCGACGCTGAGGGTGCAGCCCGCGAACGTCGCGGTGCCGTTGGCGTCCGTCGAGACCGGGTTCGTCGTGCAGGCGAGCCCGCTGCTGCCTGGGTTGCTGGCGAGCGTGATCGCGATGCCCGGCTGAGCGATCGCGTTGCCACCTGCGTCCTGCACCTGGACGATCGGCTGCTGTGCGAGCGGTACTCCCGACGACGCCGCGATGCTCGGCTGCGTGCTGAAGCCCAGCTTGGCGGCCGCGCCCGGGCTGATCACGATGCTTCCGGTGTCGGCCGAGGTGTAGCCGCTCGCGGTTGCGCGCAAGATATACGTGCCGGCGGTGCTGAGGTTGCAGCCCGAGAATGTCGCGATGCCGTACGAGGCCGCAAGCGGATTCGTCGTACAGGCGAGTGTCCCCGAACCGCTGACGACCGAGAGCGTGACGGCGTCGGCGGCACTCGTAAGGATGTTGCCGTTCGAGTCCTGGAGTTGCACGACTGGCTGGCTCACAAACACGGTGCCGGCGGTGGTGTTCTCCGGCTGTGTCGACCAGGCCAGTTTGTTCGGGCCGTTCGCGACGATCGTGCCCGTGCTGGACTGCGGCGTCGTCGGGTTCGATGACGCGTCGAGCGCGTCGACCCAGACGTCGACCGTGTACGCCGAGCTGTCGTTAGGGACGCCGATCGTGCCCGTGAAGACCTGCGAGGAGCCGGAGTTGATGTTGGGCATGCTGGCGACGCCGGTCGTGAGCACGTTACCTGCCGATGTCCTGACGACGAGGCAGGCGTTCGGCGATATCAGCGTGGCGCCGGAGTTGTTGGTCGTGGTGCCCGTCACCGAGAGCGTCGTGGTGTTGCGGACCGCGCTGACGTTCGTGATCGAGATATTCGTGGCGGTCGTGGTGCCTACCTGAAACGTCCCGTCGTACGCGATGCGGGCAAGGCCGCTACTCGTGCTGGAGGCGGCATAGTTGCTGGTGGCCGAAAAGAAGTCGCTCGTGCCGTTTTGCAGGGAGCGCAGGCATCCGGCCACGGTCTGCGTTTCGACGACGTTGTTGTTGCTGTCGAGGAACGCCACAGTGACGTTGTGTTGGAGGATGTTGACGCCTGACGTGTTGTCCACCTGGCCGGCGAACGTAGCGTGGGAGCCGTCAATCGGAACGAACGACATGCGCGTTACCACGCACGTACCCGCGAACGCCGCAAGCCCGGCCAGCGCGAAGAATGCTGCGATGAATTTCTTCATGGTCTTCTCTCTGTCTATCTCTGCTACCGAGCGCATCCGCAGCACTCCGGCTCTTTGCTCTGTGGGGTCATAGGCGTTCCATCCCAGGTACCGCTGATCCGTCCGAGGATGATCCGTGTCGCGGTTCGCGGCGAGGCAGCGGCGCCACGCCCCTGCGCGTTAGGCCGCGCGAGGTGACGGCGTCGCCCGCAGCCGCGCCGGAACCGGTTTGATCGCGGGCAATACCCGCGTGTTGTGGGAGCGCGTATCGACGGCGGGCCAGGTGCGGGTGTACCCGCACTGAAGGCAGTCTCCCGCTCGCTCGTCCATGCGCAGCACCACGACGAGATCGCCGTGGCATCGAGGGCACCCCTTGAGTCTCAACATCGCCTCATCCTTCCATTCCTCCGGCACGCGCTCCTGCACTGGGCCGGGTGCGTCGCTCCTTGAGTGACAGGGGCATCATCTTCCCTGCACCTAAGCGCCAACTGAATGCGAACTAAGAGACGGCTAAGAACTTGCTCGGGACGAGTCGGGGCAAACGGAGGTAGCCGGGTGCTCGGGCGTCGGGGCAGCGAGAGCGCTCCGCTGATGCAGAGGCCGTCGGACCGGGCGTGAATGTCGGTCCGGCACGTTGCAGCGAGCTTGGCGGCGGGGGAAGAGCTGGCGGATGGCTACTGCGTCGGCGCCTCCGTGAACGCGGAGCGGAGGAAGTTGACCAGGTTCCAGATATCGTCCGGGGAGAGTTGCTCCTTCCATGCGGGCATGGCGCTGCCGGGATACCCATTGGCGATGAAGGCATAGAACTGCGGGTCGGTGTGCAACGGCACGTGCAGGCGGAAGTCGCTTGGCGCGGGATCGAGCGACGCGGCGTTCGGCCCGTCGCCGCGGCCATCGATGCCGTGACAGACGATGCAGTTCTGCTGGAAGAGCAGCCGCCCCTTCGCAATCGAGGCCTCCGTAGGCTTCACCGGATTGCCAGCGGCAGGGTTTGTTGGGGCACTGTGCTGTGAGACACCGAACGAAAGGACCGCGCCGCCGAGCATCAGTCCGGTCGCCACCGTGATACCGACGCGGTACCCGGGCTGCTGCAGCCAGCGGAGTTGCTTGCGGTACAGGATGATCGCCGCCCCTGTGAGGGCGAACACCGCGCCCGCGACTTCGTTCCAATTGAAGGCGGTGAAGGGCAGTGAGAACCTACCTCCGCTCGCTCCCTTCGGCGACTCAGCTGGCGCCACCGAGACGACGAAGTTGCGCGAGACATCATCCTTCCCCGTCCTGCGGATGCCGGCTTCCACGCGCCAGCTACCCGGCTGAGAGAAGTAGGCCCCGCTGCCCTTGAAGAAGCCGTCGCCGAACTTGTTGAGGATGAGCTCCGTCTGGCCCGTACTCAGATTGGGGTTGGTAGGGTCGGTGTAGAAGAAGCGGAGCCGCACCTGCGTGAGGCCGCTTGCCGGTGAGCCGTCCTGGTTGCGGATGGTGAGCGCGTACTCGTTGAGGCCCACGCGGTTGGGTTTGATGACGAACTCGAGTTGGAGGTCACCGGCCGGCTTCTGATCCTTGAACTGCGTCGAGGCCCCGGCTTGCGCGGCGTCCTGCGCAAGCTCGCCCTTCGCGGTGGACGTCTGCGAAAGCACCGCCACGGACGCGAAGACGGCAACGGCGAGCGCGAGTTCCAGAGCGATGGTCCATGGCAGCACGCGCTGGAGAGCGCGGAGCCTGCGCTCGGCGGCGGCGCGCTGCTGCTCGGGGAGCGACCCGCCCTGCTGGTAGACGCCGTCGATCGCCGCGACGAGGCGCGGCTTCAGCCAGAAGGCGTTGAGCCCGGCGGCGCCGAGCAGCGGCACGATCATCGCCAGTTTGACGACGAGCACGCGGCCGTAGGTCGTGTGGATCAGCGCGTCCCAGCCCGGGATCTGGGCGAGGCCGTTGAACGTGCCCGTCGAGAGGATGGCGATCACGCTCAGGCCGGCGATGATCGAGAAGCGGTCGAAGAGGTTGGCGATGTAGAGGTAGCGAGTCTGGTCCTCGGGCAACGCCTTCTTCGCCCACCAGAACAACGGCATCAGCATGGCCAGCGCGCCGAGCCAGGCCGCCGATGCGATGAGGTGGACGTAGTCCGAGGTCACCGCCCAGAAGGACCCCGCGCCGACGCCGCTGTGACTCGTGCCCGAGAAGCTGTAGAGCGCCGTCAGCGATGCGATGAGCGACATCACGAGGCCGGTGTTGCGGACGCGCCGGCTCGTCGAGAGATTCAGGACGTCGATGCCGATCAGCGACACGATGGCGGATGCCAGGAACAGCGCGCGGTACCGGCCGGCCTGGATCGAGAGGAAGTATGTGCCGATGCTGGTCGGTGTCTCAAAGCGGTTCACGGTCAGCAGTACCAGGGACATCATGGCGATGAAACCGACCGGCAGGAGCACGTGCCCGGCATTGATGAACCAGCCCTCCGCACGGTCGAGCACGCGCTGATACGGATCTTCCTCCAGAAAGGAGGCGGCCGGGCGCCCGACGGCGAGGACGAAGAAGGCGGCGCCGGCGACGATGGCCAGGGACAGCAGCGCGATCCACTTGAGCGCGATGTCGGCGTTCGGCGGCAGGAGGCCGGTGGTACCGGCGCCCGTTGCCGCGTTGGGGTTGAATTCGGCGCCGGCCGGAACGCTGCCGTCCGGATTGAGGACGATGAACTGAAAGACGCCTCGCCACGGGTGTCCGTCGACGGTCGAGACGTTGTCGAACTGGACGAGGTAGAGCCCGGGACTGAGATCCTTGAGCCCGATGGAAGCGAAGGTTGCGTCCTTGTCGTCGAATTCGACCTTGCCGTCGTCGACGCGCTCGCTGTTCTTGCCAAGGACTTCGATCTTGGTGAGGCGCCGCTCGATGGGTTCGCTGAAGTTCAGGATGACGCGGATAGGCGGGCGGGTGACCTTCTCCCCGTTCGTGGGATTGGAGCGGACGAGCGCGGCGTGAGCGGATGCCGTGTGCGCAGGGGCGAGCACAGACGCAGCGACCACGGCGGCCGCAAGGGCGACCGCGGCGAGGACGACAGCGGCGACGGCCGCACGCCGGCCGGTTGGCTTCATGAGCGACATGGACGTTGTCCTTCGTTAGCTCCCGCAAGCCGGGGGTTGAGCCTTACCCGCCGTCCCCCGCCGGCCGCACAGCCCGGCCCCCTCGCCGACGGCTGAAGAGAAGGGGCCGGGAACCATGCACTAGCACAGCCGTACCCGGGATGCAGGGTTCGCCGTGCGTCGCCCGCTCATCTGCGGCGCCGGGCGGCGTACTGCCAGCCGGCGAATCCGATGACGGCGCCGCCGATCACCGCGGCGGCGATGATCACGTACGTGGCGGTGTTGCCATTGCCACCACCACCGCTCGGAGACGTCGCCGTCGGCCCCGGCGTAGCGGCCGAGATGCCGGGCGATTGCGTGCCGGCGGTGGTGGTGACGGCAGGCCGCGGAGTCGTGGCTGTCGTCGTCGAGCCGGCGCCGGGCGTCTCCGCCTCGGCTCCGACGGACTCCAGTTGCTTGTCGTTTTCAAGGTCGTTCGCGTTGGGTTGCTTGCTCACGTAGAAGGAGAACGCGCCCGCCCGGGGGTCGCCATCGGCATCAGAGACGTTCTTCCAGTTCACTACGTAGCGTCCCGGTTGGAGGTTCGGTTGGAGCGTTACCGAAAGCTTCGACCGGTCCGCTTCGTCGATCGTCGGGACGCCGGTTATGACCGACGCTCCGCGATCGTGCGCGACGTCGATGGCATACGTACCAGCGATTTTCTGTATCTGCTGTGTGAAGGTGATCTCGACGCGCGGCGGAGACGTCGTCACGACTTCTCCTTTGGCCGGCGTCGAAGTCTTGACGCCAGCGTGCGCGAAGACCGGTGACGCCGCGAACAGCGTGGCCGTGGCCACGGCACAGAGCGCGAACGCCGCGATGAGTTTCCTGTGTGCTGTCATGGTCTGCCTGCTTTCTCAGCGCGTCGCGGTGTGCGAGTGCAGCGCCGCAACGGCCGCGATCATGGTACCGGCGAGCAAGAGCCGACGAACGCCGGCGATCCACGGGTGGCGGCGATGACGGGCGTGATCGCGAGAGTCGCCGCTACGAGCGTGGCGTGATTGTGTGCCGCCAAGTTCTTGCTCCTGTAACCGGGCTCGATGACGAATGTGGTCAGGGAGTGAGCCCGAGCGGCGGCCGGATCTCAGGGCGGAAGGAGATGCCGACGAGCACAGTTGCCGTGGCGGTGATGAGGATGGCAAGCATCGCGGGTGCGAGGATGAGCGGTTCGCTGAGGAGCAGCTGCCCCGGGCCTGATGAGACCGGAGCGTCGGAGCAGGTGCCCGGACTGACGTGACAATGCGTGGCGTGGACTGCGTCCGACTCTCCGGCGGCGTGGGTATCCTGCGCGAAGAGGTGATCGTACGGCACGACGGAGGGCAGGAGCGCGAGGAACACGAGTACGGTTGCCATACCGCGACTGAAGCGGCGACGGCCGTGGCGGGAGGCCAGGGCACGAAGCGCCGGGCGCGGCAACCGGACGGCCAGCGCTGTTAGCGCCATGACGGCCGTCTGAGCGACACGCAGAAGTACCATCGATCCATCGGCGCCCTGTCCGCTCTCGTCAGTTCCAGCGGCAGTATAGCCGGGACGCGACGGCTGAGGGCTACGTGCCGGATGGCTCGTATTGCGGGTTTGGGCGCACAGCCATAGAATGACGCACGTTCGAAGCCTGGCGACCGCCGCCAGCTATGAGGAGGATCCGCACATGCCGCACGAAGAGCAACTTGCCGCGGTTGACCTATTCGCGCAGTTCACCCGGAAGGATCTGGCGCGCATTGGACGAGCCGTCGTCGAACGCAAGTACAAGAAGGGCGAGACGATCGTCAAGGAAGGTGAGCAGGCCGTAGCGTTCTTCGTCGTCGCGAAGGGCAAGCTGGAAGTCACGAAGGGCGCGGGCGCGAAGAAGCAGAAGCTGAATACACTGGGTCCCGGTGCGGTATTCGGCGAGATGGCGCTGCTCGACGGCGGCCCGCGCGTCGCGACGGTGGTCGCACTGGACGACGCGGAGTGTCTCGTGCTGTCTCGATGGGATTTCGTCGCCGAGTTGCGTACGAACCCGCATATGGCCGTCGCGATGCTGCCGATCGTGAGCAAGCGGCTCCGCGAAGCGGACGAACGGCTCGCGAACATGTAGCCGTACGCTCGAATTGGCGTCATGCGTTCAGAGGACGGTCACCGTGATCGTCCTCTACGCGTTTGTCGTGCGAGCGCTCGCGGGCGGTTGCGTTGCGCGCGTACGCGCGTAACGGGCGGCCACGTGCTTGCGGATGGCAGGCCGCTCGGCCGGGGCGATCGCGTGCTTCATGCCCCAATCAAAGATCGCCGACAGCACGGGCTCCAGGCTTCGTCCGCGCGCCGTGAGGAGGTACTCGGCGCGCAACGGGTGCTCGCTGTAGATGCGGCGCTCGATGACGCCCTGGCTCTCCAGCGACTTCAGCCGGTCGGAGAGCATCTTCGTGGGCAAGCCAGGCGAATGTTCGCGGAACTCGCTGAATCGTGCGGCGCCGAGGAAGAGGTCGCGCAGGATGAGCAGCGTCCAACGATCGCCGATGATGTCGAGCGTCCTGGCGATCGGGCAGAGCTGGCCGTAGTCCCGTGTCATGCGTGTGCCCTCTCGGTGTGCTGGCGGAAGGATAACAACCGTTGACACGGGCGGGAAGTCGCTCTACTATCTGAAGTCAGCTGTACGTCGAGCGCAAGAGTTGTTCAAGAAAGGACGTAGCTATGGCACAGCCGGTCGTTCACTTTGAGGTCCACGGCAAGGACGGGAAGAAACTGCAAGAGTTCTACGGAAAGCTGTTCGACTGGAACGTCGACACGAACAACCCGATGAGCTACGGGATGGTCGCCGCGAGTGAAGGCGGCATCGGCGGCGGCATCACGGAGTCGCCCGCCCCGATGGTGACGTTCTATGTGAACGTGCCCGACGTCGCGGCCGCGTTGAAGAAGGCCGAGTCGTTGGGCGCGAAGACGGTGATGCCGCCGATGGCGGTGCCCGGCGGCCCGGAGATCGCGCAGTTCTCCGACCCGGAGGGGAACGTCATCGGACTGTCGAAGATGTAGAGGCGTCCGGGACTCCGGCCCAAGAAGGGCACGAATATTCGAAGGAGGGGCGCACGGCTGTGCGCCCCTTGTACGCTGATGGCGGGCGAGCGACGATGCCCAGTCTACGCGAGCGATGCGAGGAGTAATGGCGATGACGACAGATTGGGCGCGGCCGGTAGTGTTGTTCGAGATCCGCGGGCGCGACACGGCGAAGCTCCAGCTATTCTACGACGCGCTCTTCAATTGGAAGAGCGACGCTTCCAGTCCTCCGGTCGTGCAGATCGCGTCGGGCATCGGCGGACCCGAGCCAGGTCCGGGCGGCGTACTGGTACCCGGGGATCCGGGCGCGACGGTCTACGTGCAGGTGCTCGACCTGCGGGCGACGCTCGACAAGGCGACGGCGCTCGGTGGCAGCGTCGTGCTGGAGCCGTTCGCTGTGCCCGGCCGCGAGCTCACGATCGCGCGCATCGCCGATCCCGAGGGCACGCAGATCGGTCTGGTGCAGCAGTAGGGGTGTAGGCAGTTCACAGTTCACAGTTGCAGTTCGCGGTTGGACGTAACTACGATGGCGGGCGCGGCGCCTGCCGCTCCATCGTCCCGAGGGTTGGCGCTCGTAACGCGGCGTCGGGTGCTGTCGCACTGCATAATGACGCCGACATCGTCGAACTCACTGCATCGCGGCGGCTTGGTGATTGGTGACCCCACATCGCGGTGAGTGCATCGCTACATCGATGCGATGGCGTATCCTGCCGTTAGGCAGGTGTAGTTGGCGCGGCCCCAGTTAGAGCACCAGCATCAGCGGATTCTCCAGCAGGCGCTTGATCTCCGTCAGGAACTGCGCGCCCTGCGCACCGTCGGTAACGCGGTGGTCGGCGGAGAGGGCGACCTTCATCAACTGGCGGATCATAATCACGTTGTCCCGCACCGCCGGTTGCGGCGTGGCGGTGCCGACGCCGAGGATGGCCGTCTGCGGCGGCTGGATAATGCCGATCAGCGTCTCGACGCCATAGGCGCCAAGGTTCGTGATCGTGAAGGTGCCGTCGGTGATCTCGCGCGGGCGGAGCGCCCTGGTCTTCGCGCGCGACGCTAGGTCGCGCGCATCGGCGGCGATCTGCACCAGCGTCTTGGCGCCGGCATCGAGGATGGCGGGCGCGATCAGCCCGTCATCCAGCGCGATCGCGATGCAGACGTGTTGCGCGGCGTGGCGCGTGATCTGATCGTCCGTGATGGTTGCGTTGAACTCGGGGTGGCGCTGCAGCGCGAGAGCGCACCCGCGGACGATGAGGTCGTTGATGCTCACGTGCGCGCTATCCGGCAGCGTTTCGTTCAGTTGGCGTCGGAATTCGACCGCGTCCGTCATGTCGATATCGACCAGCAGGTAGTAGTGGGGCGCTTCACGCTTGCTCTGCGACATGCGGCGGGCGATCGCCTGGCGCATCTTCGATTGCGTCGCCGGTCGTTGGTCGCTGGCCGCCGGGGGCAGGGGCGGCTGCGCCGTCGGGCCGGCGATGGCGGCTTCGATGTCGCGGCGGATGATGCGGGCGTCGGGGCCGGTGCCGCGGATCGTGCGGAGGTCGATGTTGTGCTGTGCGGCGAGGTTGCGCGCGACCGGGGAAACACGGATGCGGGCGGAGGGCGGTTGCGGCTGGGACAGGTCTGAAGACCTTTCCGTACGGGAGGGCGTGGTGTGTGCGGACGGTTGTGTGGGCACGGATGGGGACAGGTCTGAAGACCTGTCCGTACGGGTGTCGACCGCCGTTGTTGGCGCGGGCTTGGCAAGCGGCGCGGGTACGGCTGCGGGCGCAGCGGGCTGCGCCCCTACGGCATCGGCGGCGCTCGACGCGGCGGCAGATGTGTACGTCGAGATGTCGTCGTCGTCCGCGGCGATGATGGCGATGATCTGGCCGACCGCGACCGTATCGCCTTCGGCGGCGATGGTGGCGCGGAAGATGCCGCCTTCGAATGCTTCGATCTCGACGTTCGCCTTGTCGGTCTCGATCTCGGCGATGATCTCGCCGCGCTCGACGGGGTCGCCTTCGTGCTTCAGCCACTTGACGATCGTGCCCTCGACCATATCGGCGCCCATTTGCGGCATGACGACTTCCGAGATCATCGCTGCACCATGCTCGTTGCCAGGCGGACGATGTCGGCCTCTTGGGGCAGCGCAGCCTGTTCGAGCGCGCCGTTGTAGGGCATCGGGATGTCGGCGCCAGAGCAGCGCATGACCGGCGCATCGAGATCGTCGAAGGCGTGCTCCTGGATGATCGCCGCGATCTCGCCGCCGAAGCCGCCGAACTGCCAGTCGTCCTCGATGACGATGGCGCGATTCGTTTTGCGGACGGACGCGAGGATGGCTTCGGTATCGAGCGGGCTGAGCGTCCGCAGATTGATGACTTCGGCGTCGATGCCGTCCGCCGCGAGTCGCGTCGCCGCGCGAAACGCCTGGTGGAAGCTGCCGCCGTAGCCGATGAGTGTGACGTCCTTGCCGGCGCGCGCGATATCGGCCTTACCGAAGGGCAGACGGTACGGCTCGTCGGGCACTTCGCCCTTCATAGGGTAGAGCGCCGTGTGCTCGATGAAGATCACAGGATCTTGCGATTCGAATGCCGTCATCAGCAACCCCTTCGCGTCGTACGGCGTGGCGGGCGCGGCGACGCGGAGGCCGGGGACGTGCGCGTACCAGCTCTCGAGACTCTGCGAGTGCTGGGCGCCGAGCTGGCTGCCCGCACCGCCGGCCATGCGGATGACGAGCGGGACGCTAACCTGGTTGTTCGACATATACCGGAGCTTCGATGCGTTGTTGACGATCTGATCCATGGCAAGCAGGCTGAAGTTGATCGTCATCAGCTCGACCATGGGCCTGAGGCCGGCCATTGCGGCGCCAATGCCCGCACCGACGATCACGGACTCGGCGATGGGCGTGTCCTTCACGCGTTTCTCGCCGAACTCCTCGAGGAATCCTTTGGTGACGGCGTAAGATCCGCCATACGCGCCGATGTCTTCGCCCATCAGGAAGACGCGGTCGTCGTTCAGGAGCTGATAGCGCAGCACCTGGCGGATCGCCTCGCGGTAGGTGATCTCAGGCATCCGCCGGCTCCTTGTACACGTGGCGTGTCAGCGATTCGAGCGGCGGATTCGGGCTCTCGTCGGCGAAACGGACGGCGTCGGCGGCGATCTCGTCGGAGCGCGCCTGCATCGCGGCCACGGCATCGGCGCTGATCGTCTTGTCGGCGATGAGCCTATGCGAGAGCTGCGCGATCGGATCGAGTTTGCGCCAGCGTTCGATTTCGCCTTTGGTGCGATACAGTTCGGCGTCCGCCATCGAGTGGCCGCGGAAACGAAAGCAGATCGCTTCGAGGAACGCCGGGCCGCCGCCGGCACGTACCTTCGCAGCCAGGCGAGTGACCGCCTCATGCACGGCGAGGACGTCCATCCCGTCGACCTGCTCCGCATCGATGCCATACGCTTCGGCGCGCTTGTACACCTCGACAAGCGCGGAGACGCGGCGCATCGCCGTGCCCATGGCGTAGAGGTTGTTCTCGCAGATGAAGATCACCGGGAGTTTCCAGACCGAGGCGAGATTGAGCGCCTCGTGGAACTCGCCCTCGTTGACGGACCCGTCGCCGATGAAGTTCGCGACGATGCGGTCGCTGCCCTTGTATTGCTCGGCGAGGGCGAGTCCGCAGGCCAGCGGCATGTGCCCGGCGACGATCGCGTACCCGCCCATGAACGACTTCGATATGTCGAACAGGTGCATCGAACCGCCGCGCCCGCCGGTGACTCCGGTGGACTTGCCGAAGAGTTCGGCCATCACGCGCCCGGGCTCCAGGCCGCGGGCGAGCGCGTGGCCGTGCTCGCGGTAGTGCGTCACGAGATAGTCGTCAAGTCGCAGCGCCGCGATGGCGCCCGTGGCAACGGCTTCCTGACCGATGTAGAGGTGCAGAAAGCCTTTGATCTTGCCGCGCGCGTACATTTCCGCAGCCTTCTCTTCGAAGCGGCGGATGTTCATCATCGTCTGCAACAACGTGACGGGATCGGGCGTGCCGCGTGTGGCGTTCTGCTCGATCGACGCGGGTGGTTGGTCGGCGGTGCGAGCCACGTCACTCCGTCCAGAAATGGATCGCCTCGCCGTCGACGGCGAGGGCTGCTTCCTTCACGGTCTCGGCGAGCGTGGGATGGGCGGCGACCGTCCAGCCGAGTTCGCGCGGCGTCGCTTCCAGCGTCATGCCGAGCGACGCCTCTGCGAGCAGTTCCGTCACCCACGGCCCGATCATGTGGACGCCGAGCATCTCGCGCGTGTCGGCATCGGCGACGATCTTGATGATGCCGTCCATCATGTTGATCGCTTTGGCGCGCCCATTAGCGCGAATCGGAAACTTTCCGACCTTGATCGTGCGGCCGGCGTCGCGTGCCTGGCGTTCGGTGAGGCCGATGCTCGCGACCTCGGGCTGGCAGTACGTCGCGCACGGGATCTTCGCATAGTCGAGTTCTGGCGACTCGCGGCCGGCTAGGCGCTCGACGAGCATGACGCCCATGGCCGAGGCGACGTGCGCGAGATTCTTGATGCCGGTGACATCGCCGATCGCATATACGCCGTCGACACCCGTGCCGAGCCCGGGCCCCGTCTTGATGTAACCACGCTCGACCTGGACGCCGATCGCGTCGAGGTCGAGCGCTTCCACATTGGCTTCGAATCCGATGCTGACGAGCACCTTGTCGGCTTCGAGTTGCTGCTCCTTGCCCGCAGCCGTGAGCGTGACGGTCGCTCTGCCGTTTGCGGCGGTTGCGCCGTGTACCTGCGCGCCCGTGATGAATTTGATCTTCTGCTTCTTGAACGCGCGCTCCAGCTGCGTGCTGATCTCTTCGTCCTCGAGCGGCAACAGATGGTCGAGCGCCTCGACGATCGTGACGTCGACGCCGTAGGCGCGCCAGAACGTCGCGAACTCGACGCCGATCGGGCCGCCGCCGACGATGATCACCGATGCCGGCTGCTCACGCAGGGCGAGCGCGTCGCGGCTATTGATGATGGCAGCGCCATCAGTCGCGAGGCCTGCGAGTGTACGCGGGCGCGCCCCGGTCGCGATGATCGTGTGATCGCTCGTGATCGTGGATTGCTGGTCGGTGACGCGCAGTTCGTGCGGCGAGATGAAGGATGCTTCGCCGGAGATCACGGTGACGCCGTTCTTGTTGAGGAGGAACTCGACGCCTTTCACCATCTGATCCACGATCTGGCGGCTGCGATCGATCGCCTTGCCCATGTCGAGTCGCAGGTTGTCGAATGAAACGCCATAGGTCTCGGCGTCGCGCATCAGGGTGACGACTTCCGCGTTCCAGAGGAGCGCTTTGCTGGGGATGCAACCCCAGTTGAGGCAGAGGCCGCCGACACGGTCCTTCTCGATCAGCACGACCTTCTTGCCGAGCTGCGCCGCGCGGATCGCCGCAACGTAACCGCCGGGCCCGCCGCCGATGATCGCGATGTCGTAATCAGCCACGGTTGACCTCATGGATCGGGATGATGGTGTCGGCGGCAGGCGCGGCACTGGCATCCCGGGCGTGATAGCTGGACCGGACGAGCGGGCCCGCCTCGACGTGATGGAATCCGAGTTCGCGGCCGTAGTCGCGGAACGCCTGGTACTCCGACGGATCGTAGTAGCGGTCGATCGACAGGTGGTCGGCCGACGGGCGTAAGTACTGGCCGATGGTCACGATATCGCAGCGGTGATCACGCAGGTCGCGCATGAGCTGGAAGAGTTCGTCCTGCGTCTCGCCCAGGCCGACCATGAAGCCGGACTTTGTCAGCATCTCGGGCGCCGATGCCTTCGCGCGGCGGATCAGCTCGAGCGACCGCTCGTAGATCGCCTGCGGTCGGACGCGGCGGTAGAGGCGCGGCACCGTCTCGACGTTGTGGTTCAGGACGGACGGTCGCGCATCGACGACGGTCGCGAGCGCATCCCAGTTACCTTTGAAGTCGGGGATCAGTACTTCGACGCGCACGCTCGCATCGTCGTGGCGGATGGCGCGGATACAGGCGGCGAAGATCTCGGCGCCGCCGGACGCCAGGTCGTCGCGATTCACCGATGTGATGACGACGTAGTCGAGGCCGAGCGCGCGCACGGACTGTGCGAGGCGGAGCGGCTCCATGAGGTCAAGCGCGTGCGGGCGGCCTGTCGTGACCGCGCAGAAGCCGCACGAGCGCGTGCAGACATCGCCGAGGATCATGAACGTGGCCGTGCCGGCGTTCCAGCACTCACCGATGTTCGGACAGTGCGCGTCCTCGCAGATCGTATTGAGGTTCTGTTCGCGCATGAGCGACTTCAGATGCTGGTAGCGCTCGCCTGCCGGAAAGCGCACCTTCAGCCATGAGGGCTTGCGCGGCGGCTCTGGCCTGCCGGCGAGGATGGGCGATGGAGGATGGACGGTGGAATCGGTTTGCGTCATACGGCTTCTGCTCCGACTGCGAGCGGAGCAATGACGTTTGCGCCGCATGTCGCTTCTTCGAGCGTGAGGTTGAAGCGCCGGGCAAACGCGAATGCTACCTCGTCCTGCACATCAATCATCTCGAAGGTCTCGCCGGTCAGGCGTTGCATAGACGTGACACCGGCGCCGGCCAGACCGCACGGGACGATGTGCTGGAAGTACGAGAGGTCCGTGTTGACGTTCAGCGCGAATCCGTGCGTCGTCACGCCGCGCGCCACCCGTACGCCGATGGCGGCGATCTTCGCATCGGCGACCCAGACGCCGGGGTTCCGCTCGGATCGCGCCGCGGCGATGCCGAACCGCGCGAGCACATCGATCAGCGTCGCTTCGAGCGTGTGGACGTACCACGACGGGCCTTCGCCGTACGGACGAATGTTGATGATCGGATAGCCCACGAGCTGGCCCGGGCCGTGAAACGTGACGTCGCCGCCGCGATCAGTGCGATGCACTTCCGCACCTCGGGCCAGGAATCCTTCCTGGGTAAGGAGCAGGTGCTCGGCCTTGCCGCGGACGCCCAGTGTGTAGGTCGGCGGGTGCTCAAGGAGGATGAGAGTGGCGGCAGCTCCGGCACGGACGCGTTCGGCGATGCGCTGCTGCAACTGCCAGGCGTCCTGGTAGGTGACGAGTCCGGGCCTGAGCAGGGTGCAGCGGGATCCCAATACGGCCTGTCTTCCTTCACGGCGCGTACGCGGTCCTTGGGAGGATATCACGGCGTTCGCACCGCGATCAGTATCGGCATGGAGGGCGATTGGCGGGACACTGAAAATAGTAGACCCAGCCGTGGGTGCACCCGCGGCTGGATCGAGAAGTAACGAAGAGGCCCCCGCTTGCGGGAGCCCCTTCGTGCGCTCGATTCTCGGGCGGGTGGCGAAGCGTTAGTCGTGGCTAGCTTCCTTCTTGTCGTCCTTCTTGTCGTCCTTCTTGTCGTCCTTCTTGTCGTCCTTCTTGTCGTCCTTCTTGTCGTCCTTCTGCTCGTCCTTGTCGTCGTCCTTGTCGTCGTCGCCGGCCTTTGCGGTCGTGCTCGGCACCGGTGTCGATGTAGCGGCGCCCGGCGTATTGGTCGCGCCTACGGGCGTGTTCGTCGAAGCAGGCGTGTTCGTCGAAGCCGGCGTGTTCGTGGCAGCGCCTGCCGTGTTCGTCGCGGCTGGCGTGTTCGTCGCGGCCGCTGGCGTATTGGTCGCGGCGGGCGTGTTGGTAGCGGGCACCGCCGTGTCGGTGGCGCTTGGCGTGTTCGTGGCGGAAATCGGCGTGTTCGTCGCGACCGGCGTGTCGGTGACGGCGAGTGGCGCCATAGGTAGCTTCGCCGCGTCCTGCGATGCGAATGCTCCGACTGCGGCGAGTGAAACGAGAACCGCGGCGATGCCGCCGGCGAGTAGCTTCTGGCGCATATGAACTCCTGACCCCTTCACTGATCCTTGGTTGATGGCTCTTTACCATCCCTAGTATCTGGATCCTCGGCCGGAAAGTTACGGTCTGAGGGCGGAGGTATGGAGAGACGCGTGGCGTTAGGGGAAACCCTGCGGAACGATACGCTGTGCGAGCGACGCCACACCGGCGCGGCGGTATCTGCGCGCGCCAGCTCAACCGGGCCCGCGTTGCGAGGCTACGATTCGTCTTCTGCGTCTTCTTCGGGGATGGACTGCTTTGAATGGCCGTTCGATCGAATGCATGCGTGGACGGGATCCATCGCCAGGCCGCACAGCGGGCAGACGGGCCGTCCGCCGGCGATGATCTCGTCGAGCTGCACGCCAAGCGAGGCTGATTGTTCCTGTGTCAGCCGCGCGCGAAGGGTGGGGTCGTCTTCGTCGGCATCGCCTGCGCCGAGCTCGAACGTGTACAGCACCACGGTGCGGTCTGCGGCGTTGAAGCCCATGCCCATGCGCCCGACGCGAAAGTCGTGATCGGCGACGACCGGGAAGTCGCCGGCGCCCGCCTGGGGCGGATCATCGTGGTATTCGAGCTGCGAGAGCATCTGCTTGAGGGCGATGCTGAGCGCCTGCATTTGCTCTTTTTCCATCCAGAGCGACGCCGACTCGGCGTTCGCGCCCACGATGCGGAGGCGGAACGTCCGCTGTCCTGGCTGGCCGAAGGACTGTGCGTCGATGCCGCGCGCCACGCCGAACTCGATGGTCATGGACTGGTCTCCGTCGCTCGTTTCGTCGGGCGCATGCAGCGATAGGATTGCGGGTGGTCTCGCGAGGGTCAATGGCGCGCTGACGTGATCGTCGGGCGGCGGTGGACGCGTGGGCGCTGGCCTCTATATGACATAACGATTGCGGTCGTAAGGTTTGGTACGCTGGCCGGAGGATTCTGACGACAATCCACGCAGGGATGTGAGGATATGGCTGAATCGCACGAGCGGCCGAAAGTGGACCGCAAAGCGCGGCTGCAATTGCCGGCGCAGAAGATCGCAAAGCAGGACCCGAACGTACGGGTGCTGAACTGGAGCGAGGTCTATCTGCCGCTGAGCCTCGACATGGCGAAGGCGGAGGCAGAGCGCTGCATCCAGTGTCCGGCGGCGCCGTGCCAGGCGGCGTGCCCCGTAGGCAACGATATTCCGCGCGCGCTGTGGCAGCTCGAGCAGGGCGACCCCATCGGCGCGGCCGGCATCTTCCACGAGACGAGCAGCATGCCGGAGATGTGCGGGCGGCTCTGCCCGCAGGAACGTCTCTGCGAGGGCCACTGCGTCGTCGGCAAGAACGCCAAGCCCGTCGCGATCGGGCGGCTCGAGGCGTTCGTGGCCGACGCCTGGCGATTGCGCGAAGTCGAAGCGCCGCCCGCGGATGTCACGGGCCGCCGAGTCGCCGTCGTCGGTGCCGGGCCGGCGGGCCTCACGGTCGCGGAGAAGCTGGCCGAGCGCGGGCACGCGGTGACGCTATTCGACGCGTGGCCGGAGATGGGCGGTGTGCTGCGTTACGGCATCCCGAGCTTCAAGCTCGAAAAGCACGTGCTGGACGAATGGCTCGAGCGCCTCGTCGGATTGCCCATCCACTTCGTGCCGAACACACCCATCGGCCGGAGCGGCACGAAGGGCGTCGACGATCTGTTGGCAGGCGGGTTCGATGCCGTCTTCCTCGCGCACGGGGCGTCAGACGGCAACGCACTCGATGTTGATGGCGCCGGCCTGGCCGGCGTGTATCAGGCGACACCATTCCTGTCCTGTGGCAACCTGCCGCCGAATGCGCTGCCGGAATCGATGCGCGACGCGCTCCAGGTCGGGCGCCGGGTCGTGATCATCGGCGGTGGCGACACCTCGATGGACTGCGCGCGCACGGCCATCCGGCTGGGCGCGACCGAAGTCACGCTCGTGTATCGCCGTACCGAGAAGGAGATGGTCGGGCGGGAAGAGGAGCGGCAGCACGCACGCGAAGAAGGCGTGCGATTCGAATTTCTCTGCGCGCCGGTGCGATTCCTCGCCACGGGGAGTGGGCGCGTGCGCGGCGTGCAGCTCGAGCGTATGGAGCTGGGGCCGCCGGACGAGAGCGGGCGCCGGCGCCCACAGGCCGTACCGGGCTCGGAGTTCACGCTCGAGGCGGACAGCGTCGTGCTTGCGATCGGCTACGGGGTTGATGGCGACGTCACAGATGCAGCGTCGGTCATGCGCGACAAGTGGAATAACGTCATCATCGATCGCGCGACCGGCGCCACGAATCGCCCGGGGGTGTTCGCCGGTGGCGATAACGCCAATGGCGCCGACCTGGTCGTTACGGCGATTCGAGACGGGCGTATCGCCGCCGAGGCGATGCTTGCGTACCTGGTCGCGTTGGGCGAGCGAGTCGAGGCGAAGGCCTCGGCGTAGGCGCTGGCGCATGAACGTCCTGCCGTGGGCAGCGGGCGAGGAGACCGCCTGTCTCCGGCATCCGCTTTGCGGCTCGACCCGGAGATGCGTTACAAATGAAGCGCTATGGTGCTTGAACGGAAACTGGCGACCGACGACAACGACTTGTACTGCCCCGTGCGCGCGACGCTCGCGCTGCTGGGGCAGAAGTGGGTGCCCCACATCATCCACGAACTGATGACCGGCAAGCGACGCTTTAACGAGCTGGCGCACAACGTCGGCGGCTGCAACTCGCGCACGCTGCGCGACCGGCTCAAGAGCCTGGAAGAACTCGAAATCGTCGATCGGACCATCGTGGCGGTGATGCCGCCCTGGGTGGAATACAACCTCACGTCGAAGGGCCGGGAACTGGGCGCGGCGCTGACCGGCCTTGAACACTGGGGGTCTTCGTATATGAAGACGCCGTGCGTCTGACCGAACCCGGCCATCCGACCTGGTCACGCCGGCCCGAAATTGACACTCGCCGAACGCGGCACGGAGCGCTAGGGCGATGACTTCGACCGCTCGGACGAGCATCTCGGCACTCTCGCGCGGACATGAGTTCCCGTCCGTCGCCTTCACCGTCAGCGAGAAGGTCGTGCGTGCGTACCTCGACGCCGTTGGCGATGCGCATGGCTACGCGGAGACCGTGCCGCCGCTTGCGGCCGTCGCCCTGGGCCTGAGCGCCGTGCAAGAACAGATTGCGCTGCCCGAAGGATCGCTGCACACCGGACAAGAGGTGGAGCACCACGCGCCCGTGCGTGCGGGCGAGGCGCTGACGCTCACCGGGAGGATCGCGCAACGGTCGGAGCGGCAGGGGTTTGTCGTCAGCGTTATTGAGCTTGAGATCGCCACGGTCGCCGGCGTGGCGATTCGCGCGCGATCGACGATTATGGCGCCAGGCGGTGCGTCGTGACTACGGAGGTGCGGCCGGTGGTGCGCCTCGTGTCGCAACAGCGCATCGATGCCTACGCCGGCGCTTCGGGCGACCACAATCCGATCCATGTGGACCCGTCGTTCGCGCGCGCGACGCCGTTCGGCGGCACGATCGCACACGGCATGCTGGTGCTGGCACTCATCGGCGAGATGATGCGCGGCGCGTTCGGCGAGGCGTGGAGTACGAGCGGTAAGCTGAAAGTGCGCTTCAAGGCGCCGACGCGGCCCGGCGACACGATCACGGCATCGGCGGTGTTGTCGAAGGAGAGTGCGGACGATGCGGAGTACGCCGTGCAATGCGTCAGCCAAAGCGGCGAAATACTGATCGAAGGGCGGGCGAGCGTGAAGGCCGTCTCATGAGCGACGAACAGCCGCCGCCGCGCATGTGTTTCGCCTGCGGGAACGCCAACGACCGCGGTCTGCACATGACCTTCCGGCTCGAAGGTGACCGCACGATATGCGACTACACTCCGTGCGACTACCAGCAGGGATATCCGGGGCGGATGCATGGCGGTCTCGTCTCGACGCTGATCGATGAAACCATGGGCTGGGCCGTGTACCATGCGCGCCAGTGGGGCGCGACGGCGAGGCTCAACATTCGCTATCGGCAGCCGGTCGAGATTGACCAGACGCTGCGGATCGAGGCGTGGGTCGTGAAAGAGCGGGGGCGGTTGATGGAATTGCGCGCCGAGGTGATGAGCGAGAATCGCCGGCTGCTCGCTGAGGGCGATGGCGTGTTCATGAAGCTCGACGCGCCGCTGGCGAGCGAGATGTCGGAACTGGCGCGGAAGAACGGGCGCGGTGACGCGCCGGAGGTGGTGACATGAGCGCGCTGGTCAGCACCGAGTGGCTGGAAGCGCACCTGGGCGACCCCGCCCTGCGTATCGTCGAGGCCAGCATCGCCCGCGAGGCATACGACGCCGCGCACGTCCCTGGCGCCGTCTGGGTCGACGCGCATCGCGACCTGCTGCACAACGGCGACGATTCGTCGGGCGATGTCCTCTCTCCCGAGGAGTATGCGCGGCTCATGCGCCGGCTGGGCATCGCCCCGGAGACGGTGGTCGTCTGGTACGGCGACCGCCAGAGTTCGTTCGCGATTCGCGGATTCTGGACGCAGGACTTCTACAGGCATCCGGGCGGGGTACACGTGCTCGATGGCGGCCGCGAACGGTGGCTGTCGGAGAAGCGTCCCGTGACGCGAGACACGACGATCGTAGCAGCGTTGGAATACGCGACGCCGGTCGCGAGCGACGACGCGAATCGCGCCACCTGGCGCGACGTCCGCGACGCCATCGGCGCGCCCGAGAAGGTCGTGCTGGATGTCCGCTCCGCGGAGGAGTACGACGGGCGGTCGGTGCGCGCGAAGCGCGGCGGTCACGTCCCGGGCGCGACGCACGTCGAGTGGACCGATGCGACAGCCGGCGAGAACGTGCTGCGGAGCCCCGGCGAACTGCGCGCGATGTACGAGTCGCACGGCGTGACGCCCGACAAGGAGATCATCGCGCACTGCCAGCTCGGCATTCGGGCGGTACACACGTGGTTCGTGCTGAAGCACGTGCTGGGCTACCCGAACGTAAAGAACTACGACGGCTCGTGGCAGGAGTGGGGGAATCGGGACGACCTGCCGGTCGAGGTGTAACGACACCACCGGACTTTGGAACGGCGCAGAGAGCGACCGCGAGCCGGATGCGTCCCGGCTCAGTACGCGTCGATTTCTCGCAAACGCTCGTCGCTGATGCCGAAGTAGTGCGCGATCTCGTGCTTGACAACGTGACGGATGCGGCCCGCGAGGTCGTCCGCATCGCTCGCGATGCGTTGAAGCGGCTGCTGGAAGATGACGATGCGATCCGGCAGCGTCATGTTGTAGCCGGCGTTGCGTTTCGTGAGCGGAATGCCGCGGTAGACGCCGAGGATCGTGCTGCCGTGCGGCGGCACCTCGGTTCGGGCGTAGTCGTCGGGCCGCGCCCAGTCTTCGACGCTGAACTCCAGGTTGGCGATGCGCTCGCGGAACTCATCGGGCAGCACTCTGACGGCGTCGGTGACGATCGCTTCGAACTGCTCGCGGTCGATCTCGTGCATGCGGGTGCCGATCTTGGTGCTCGAATCGCGGATCGGTGCGGAAACGGGGCGACGGGCGGAGCTGAAGCTCCGCGGGTACTCCTGGCATCTAACGCGGGCACTCCCGCCTGTCTTGGCTTGCGTCTCTCATCTACAGAGTAACAAGATCGGTGCGGCGCCAGAGATACCACGTCGCGGCGCTGCGGTAGGGTCGCCACGGCTCGGCGATTGCTTCCATCTGCGCGGGCGACGGCAGGTCGTCGAGCCCGTACGCGTCGCGCATCGAAGCGCGGACGCCGAGGTCGCCGACCGGCAGCACATCGGGTCGGCCGAGGCAGAAGAGCAACAGCATGTCGGCCGTCCAGCGGCCGATGCCCTTCACCCGCGTGACGTGCTCGATGACCTCGTCGTCGGATGCGTTGCGCAGATGCCGGTCGGAGAGCACGCCGTCGCCGAAGTGCTCCGCGAGGCTGCGCATATAACCGGCCTTCTGGCGCGAGACACCGGCGGCCCGCAACTGCTCGTCGCTCACGGCGATCAGTTCGTGCGATGCGGGAATGCGGTCGTCGAAGATGGCGAGGAACCGCCGCTCGATGGCGGCCGCCGCCGGGCCGCCCAGCTGCTGGTAGAGGATCGCGCGGATGAGCGACTCGTACGGTGCGCCGCGAACTTCGAGCTCATACCGTCCGACACGCTTGACGATGTCGCGCATCACCGGATCGGCTTTGCCGATGTGGCGGCGCGCGGCGTTCGCGTCGTACGGCAGTGGACGGCGGCGCATGCGGGCGCGCACGCTCGTCGAAGGCGCGGCGTCGGTGCGATGCTTGTCGGAGGTCTTCGGCAAGTCGGGGTTACTCGCGGCTCCACATGCCGGTGGCGGCCATATCGATCGATGCCATCGCTTCGGCGAGCGCTTCGTTGACTTCCGTATCGCCGTCGCTCTCGATGCGGTCGATCAGGCTGCCGAGGTAGTCTCGGACGGCCTCGAGCCGGTCGACAACCTCCTCTGCGGTTGCACTTTCGAGCGGTTCTTCCGCCTGCGAGGCGGTGTCGGAAAACACCGCGACCGGCTTGTGTGCGGCGTTCACGATCAGTTGCAACACGTCGGGCCGCGCGTAGTGGCCCGCCACGTCGCGCGCGTGCTTCTCGCGGATCGCGGCCTCCAGATCGATCTCGGCGTAGAGGATCGTCTCGTCGCCATATACGGGCCCCGCCAGATATTCGCCGTCCGGGCCGATGATGGCGCTACCGCCGTTCGCGGGCGTCTTGTCGCCGCCGAGGTGCTCCGGCATGGAGCCCGGCGCGACGACGCCGCACGCGGATACGACGAAGCAGGCGCCTTCGAACGCGTACTGCCGCGTGCCGAAATCGATGTGGTTGTTCTGGCTGGAGTACGCGGGCCACACCGAGCAGTGGACCTGCTCCCCCTGCGCGTAGAGCGCGTACTTCGCGAGCGTCATCTCGTGCTCCCAGCAGATCAGGCCGCCGAGGCGCCCGAGCGGCGTCTCCAGCACGTCGAGATCGCTGCCGTCGCCGAAGCCCCAGATCGTGCGTTCGGTGAACGTCGGCATCAGCTTGCGATGACGGTGCATGACCTCGCCTGTCGGCGCGAGGTAGAGCAGCGTGTTGTAGAGCGTGCCGCGCGTGACGGTGTCGCGCTCATTGATGCCGACGACCACGTACGCGCCGGCCTTCTTTGCCGCCTGGCCAAGCAGGTTTGTCGACGGTGACGGGATCTCGACGCTGTTCTTCCACAGCTCAGCGAACGTATCGCCAGAAAAGACGCTCGGCGTCGTGTGCCAGAACGGATAGCCGGGGATCCAGGTCTCGGGAAGCACGATGAGCTGCGCGCCATTGCGCCCCGCCTCGAGGATGAGGTCGCACGCCTTGTCGACGGTGGCATCACGATCGAGGAAGACGGGCGATGCCTGGACGGCGGCAGCGGTGAACCTTGGAAGCGTATCGCCCATGGGGTGTGCTCTCCGTGGTGATGTGACGTCCCGACAGGTAGCGCACTATACCACTCCCGGTGGAGCGTGATCGTCGGGGAACCGTCGTAGGGGCCGCGCCGTGTGCCCTCGGGTCTCGCCGCACGCGGTGGTCGCGTTACGGGCAGGCGGTGACGTGCTTGCCGAACTCCGGCGCCATCCTGACGAAGTCGAGCACGCTGATCTTGTTGTCGCCATCCTGGTTGAGGCGCTGGATGCCTGTATCGATCCCTACCGTGGGATCGGGCGTGAAGGTCTGAGCGAACTTCTGTGCCACCTTGACGAAGTCGAGGACCGACACGGCTCCGTCGCCATCGACGTCGGCCCGCATGATCGGGCAGTACAACGCCGGATCCTTGCCGAGCGCGACGTGCTGCGCGTTCGTATAGCCATCACCCGAGATGTTGCTGTCGCAAACGTCGCCCAGAGCGTCGGCGCCCGGGCGGTTGAGCGCCGTATTCCCCGCATCGGTGTTCTTCTGATCCGGGTTGAACACGGTCGGGCAGTTGTCGCGGTAGTCCGGGATGCCGTCGCCGTCGGTGTCGAGCGTCAGGTTGATCGTCGGCGTCGCGGTGGGCGTGTTCGTAGCGGTCGCCGTCGGCGTCTGCGTTGGTGTGGGCGTCGGCGTCGCGAGCGGCGCCTTCCGGATCGGCACGGCGAGCATGGCGAACGCGTTCGTGACCGAGGAGACCGACCACGCCATCGTGACGCTGCCGGACACACTCTCCTTCGTGCTGCCCATGCCGGTCATGTTGTTCGTGACGCCGTTCACCTGGACATTCCACCGGCTCGTCTGCCCCGCGGTATTCGGAGCCGCGGTGAGCGGCGCGGCGACCGAGACGACATCGTGCACCACGTCGCTGGCGGCGATGCCGCCGATCGTCACGGACGGACTGCCCGTATCGCCATGAGCGGCGGCGGCCGGCCCCAGCGGCGTCGCCTGATCGACGTTCGTCCACACGGAACCGGCGCAGACGATTTTCGACGCGCCTGATAGCGTGACGGTGACGGTCTGCGGGCCGTTGATCGGCGCGACCTTCTGCCAGAACTCGACCCGGGCGGTGTTGCCCGATGTGTTGTCGACGTTGACGTCGGATGCCACGAACGACAGCGCGTCGGTCCCGTACATGACGCTCGTCACGCTCCTCGTCTTATCCTCGAGGCTCACCCCGACGAGCAGGAATCGGTTCGGCCCGGCGCCGGCGTTGATCGAGAACGTGCATTGCGTGGCCGTGGCGTCGCCGAAGCCTGAAGCCGACGCGCCGAACAGCACGCGGTTCGGGTCAGGTGTCGCCGTGGGCGTTTGCGTCGGTGTGTTCGTCGCCGTGTTGGTCGGCGTCGGTGTCGATGTCGGCGTGTTCGTCGAGGTGTTCGTCGGCGTCGGCGTCCGCGTCGGCGTGTTAGTTGGCGTCGGCGTGATGGTCGGTGTTGGCGTGATCGTCGGCGTATTGGTAGGCGTGCGCGTGAACGTCGGCGTGCTCGTAAAGGTTGAGGTCGGCGTATTCGTCGGCGTGGGTGTGACAGTCGGCGTATACGTGGGCGTTCGGGTGGGTGTGGCCGTTGCCGTGGGCGTGATGGTTGCGGTGTTGGTGGGCGTGGGCGTGGCGACTGCCGGACAGTACTTAATTGCTCCCCAGAGTGCGTCAACGCGGCCCCAGCCAGCGGCGTAGCTGAACCCAGCAGGAAGAATACGGCCCGGCGTTGTCACAGCACTATCTATCAACTGAGCGCGGATCGCTGCACGATCAGCGGCGGGGTTGTCGCCAGGTTCGAATGCCCGCAGCGTCGGTTCGCACTGTAGCAAAAGGGCCGCAATCGCCCCGACGTGTGGCGAGGCGGCTGACGTGCCACAGAAGGACGGCGGGAACCCGCCGTTTCCTGTGACTGAAACGCAATCGATGGCAGAAATATCCGGCTTCTGCCGGCCGTCGTACGTCGGCCCCCAGCTGCTGTAGCTCTCAACGGTGTCCGTTGTGCTAGCGGCCTTGTTGATTGCAGCGATCGCCAAGGTGTTGCCCTTTGCATCGGCCTGGTTGCCGATCGCGTAGTACGGGCTTTCGTAGTAGAAAAACGAGCCATCATTGAACCCGAAGAGGTTCAACCACCTCGCAGAGGCACTAGGCTGGCGGTAGATTGCTACATCCACGATAGTAGCCGCGCCCGAATTGAATAGACCGATATACTCAGTCGGGTCTTGCGTACATGATTGGAGGTTGGTGCTCGAAGCAATCAGAGTAGATGAATTATGGACATACACGTATAAGTTGTAGTCATTGCAGGATCCCGGGTTGTATGGATCGTTCCATGAGAGGGCTAGTCTGAGTGGCGATGAGGCACCGACAAAGACAGGAGCGTTGCAGCGCGTGCCAAACGCACCGAGATCAAGTGTCGAGGCCGTCGCCGCAAACGTTTGCCATCCGGTGCCACCGCACGAAGCGAAGGGTTCGAGGTAGTGACTCTGCTCATTGTTGCCGACGGCCGTTGTGTGCACTCGCGCACGATTGGTGGCATTCGAGAACGCTGCTGTCGTGTTCTGCGAGATGTAGCTACTACCGTCGTATGGTCCGGCGTTGAGGAAGATAATATCGTCGATTACAACGTCGACGTTCGCAGCAAGGCAGTTGATCGCCGCGTTGAAGTTGAGGCCAGTCCCGCCGAATCGCAAGCCGAAGCTGCCGAACCAGAGTTCCGCGTTCGGTGCAAGGTCGTGCACGATTTCTAGCATCGCCGTACCTTCGGCGCCTGCACCGGCGCTTGTCGGCGACCCTGGCCCAACGTTGCATGTCGTGGTGTTGACCGGTGGAAGGTCGCCCGAGGACTGACTCGCTGCCAACCCCTCCATCCCGTCCGAGATCACGCCGACGCGTATTCCCGAGCCACTTAGGCCGTACAACGAGCGAGCTGCGTCCGCCAAGAGAATGTGATCGCCCTCCGTGATCACCGCGCCCGCCTCCACAGCACCGTAATCTGGCGGCCGGACGAAACGCGCTGCGGGATCGGCCGCGAGCGCATCGAGGGAGGCTACGGGGATCTGGGCTTGAACCAGGTTGGCTCGTGCATCGATCAACTCGATGGTGCCGCCCAACGACTTGATTGCGCTCGCTGTGGCGCCCAGGTCGGCCGCGGGGCTCACGAAGACCTGTACGATCGAGGCGTCGGTAACGCGGATGGCCTTACCTTCGATGTCGCCTCGAAGCCCCTCGCTCATAAATTGCGTCGTGCTCGGGGCCGCTCGCAGGCCGAACAGCTTCAGATTCTTGTCTGCGTCGCTCAACTCGGCGAGATGCGAGTCAATCTTGGAGTTGCGCCGTGTCGCGGGCAGTAGCGCCTCGCGATCCTTAGCGAGTTGCAGTTCTTGACCTGACAGGCTGGCAACCCCGGGTGCTTGATTGGGAGGAAGGATCGGTGCGACGGGTGTAATCGGTGCGACGGGCGTAAAAGGAGGGGATGGTTGCTTCGCGGTAACTCGGAGGGCGGGCGCAACGCCGTTTTGCGCCGACGTCCCGCCGCTCGGCGAGAAGCTCGCGGCCGCAACGACGGCGAGCGCCGCGAGCAGTACGGCGATGCGGAGCGAGCGGTGGCGCACCAGACGCGATCCTTGTCTTATTCGCGGGGGATTGAGCCGAGCATACGGCGCGGAATGCGGCCTGTCAAGGTGGTTCGGAAGCGAATCTTTGCCGTGGCAGGACGAGACTGCCGTTCTTGACGCGGCGTCGGGGCGTGGTAGGATCGTCGTGGTCGTGCTAGGCGGGGAGCCAGCGGTGCCCTGTACCCGCAAGCCGCTATAGCGGGGCTGAATTCCTGCCCGAGGTTAGTGTACCTGGGAACTGGCTGCGCCGAGCAGCGTTGAGGGCCTGGTCCTACGCGGCGAAGCGCCATGAACCCCGTCAGATCCGGAAGGAAGCAGCGGTAAGTGGTTAGTTTCGGGTGCCGTAGGGCAACCGGGCCGGAGCTAGCTAGCGCCGTTAAGCCGAAGGGCCTGATCGACGGTGGGTGCACGACCATATTTTCTTCCTCAGCGGGCGGTCGGGTGGCCGCCCCGCACGATGACGGCATGAGACGCACGCGACGAACGATCGGGATCGGCCTGGTCGTGCCGCGTGCTGTCCGGCCTCACCGGCTCAACTGATCGTCCAACAGCCGGCGACGGCTGTCCGACGTTCCGCGACCCGGCCTGGCGGCGTGGCTGATGCCGCGCTCGCGATACCGGAGGCCCGCGGGTAGCAACTGGAGGCTGGTTGGCACGTACGCCCGTCCCCGGCCGGTTCGATGGCCTCGCCCGCCTGCTGCGCGACGCATCGTCGCACAGCTTGCTGCTCGACCATCGCCGGCGACGGCACCTTGCCGTACTCTCCGCGATCTTCGCCGTCAGCGTGTTCGGCTATGGCTTGCTGCAGCCCCGCAAGGTGCACGTGCAGGCGGACGGTCGCGATGTCGTCGTGAGCACGCGCATGTCCAGCGATCCCGCCGTCCTGAGCGGCGCCGGCATCGACCTGCGGCCGGGCGACCGCGTGACGACGCTCTCCGGCAAGGGCAGCCAGGTGCTGCGCGTCGACCGTGCGCGCACCGTCACGCTGAATGTCGACGGCGCCACGTACACGATGCGCACCCACGCGCTGACGATCGATCAGTTGCTCTCCGAGGCCGATGTTGCCGTGAACGGACGCGACAGCGTGTTGCAGAACGGCGCCCTCGTCGCGATGAATGCTCCCGTCGATCCGCCGCGCCTCTTCGCGAGCAGCGCGCCAGGACGCGATGCGCCGATCGCCGGCGAGATCATGATCGACGTGCGGCGCGCCGTGCCGTTTACGATCGTCGAAGATGGGCGCGAGGTGACCTCGACCTCGAGCCGGCCGACGGTGGCGCAGGCGTTGCGCGAAGCCGGCGTCGTCGTCGGCCCGGGCGATGCGGTGACGCCTGACGCGCAGGCGACGCTGGCCGCCGATGCCCGCATCGAGTTGCGGCACGCGCGCGCGGTGACGGTGGCGCTGCCGAACGGCCACAAGGTGCTGTACACGCTGGCGCTCACCGTGGGCGAGGCGCTGGACAGCGAGGGCATCGTCCTGCCGCAGGGGGCCTTCGTCGATCCGCCCGCATCGACGCCGATCACGGCCGGGTTGTCGGTGCGCGTCGTGCAGCTGTCGGCGTCGAGCGACACCGAAATCGAATACCTCGCCAGCCACACCGTGTACAAGTCGGACGCAAGTCTGCCGCCCGGTGAGATCCGCACGGTGAAGGGCCACGATGGCGCGCGCGTGCGCCGCTACCAGGTGAGCTACGTGAATGGGAAGGAGGCCGGGCGCGACCTCATCGACGAGCGGCTCGACCCGGCGCCGGTCGACACCGTCGTCTACTATCCGACGCGGACCGGGGCGAACGAGTCGCAGCCGGCGAATGCCGGTACCGTTTCGAAAACCCTTCGCGTCTACGCGACGTGGTACGACGCCGCGAGCAGCGGCCGCTCCCCCAGCGACGAAGCGTACGGGCGCACGGCCACGGGCGCTATCGTGACGTACGGTATCGTTGCGGTGGACCCGACGGTGATCCCGCTGGGGACAAAGATGTTCATCCCCGGCTACGGGTACGCGATCGCGGCCGATACGGGCGGCGCGGTCAAGGGCTACATCATCGATCTTGGGTTCCCGGACGGAGTGACGGTTGACTGGCAGTCGAAGTGGCTCGACATCTACATCCTCTCGTAGCCGCGCGCGTCCTCCGGTGCGCGCGAAGAAGCGCTTCGGGCAGCACTTCCTCTCCGACATCAACATCCTGAATCGCATCGTCGACGCGGCAGAGATCACCCCCGACGAGACCGTGCTCGAAGTGGGGCCGGGACTCGGCGCGCTGACGGCCGTGCTGGCCCAGCGCGCCCGGCGCGTCGTGGCTGTGGAGGTCGATCGCGACCTCATCGCCGGACTGCGCGCACGCTTCGCGGACGCGCCGAACGTCGAGATCGTCGAAGGCGACGTGCTGGAGATCTCGCCGGGCGCGCTGCTGGGGTTCACCACGGAGGCACAGAGGCACAGAGGTTTGATCAGTGAGGGGGACGGATTCACCGCGGAGCCGTACGTCGTCGTCGCGAACCTGCCGTACAATATCGCGTCGCCGGCGCTGCGGCGCTTTCTCGAGGGCGACGTGCGTCCTCGCCGGCTGGTGGTGATGGTGCAACTCGAAGTGGCCGAGGCGATCGTCGCGAAGCCGGGGCGGATGAGCCTGCTCAGCGTTGCGACGCAGGTGTACGGCGACACGCGGATGGTGATGAAGGTGGTGCCGGGCGCGTTCTCGCCGCCGCCGAAGGTCGAGTCGGCGGTCGTGCGCATCGACGTCGCGCCGGTGCCGAAGGTCGGCGTGCCGATCGAGCTGTTCTTTCGGACCGTGCGGGCAGGATTCGGCAATCCGCGCAAGCAGCTGCGGAACAGCCTGTCGTTCGGGTTTCACGTGAAACAAGAGGTCATCGATATCGTCATGACCGCGGCCGGCGTCGACGCCACGTTGCGGCCGCAGGTGCTGTCGCTGGACGACTGGGCGGCGATCACGCGCGCGTGGGATGGATTCACCACAGAGGCACAGAGGCACCGAGGATCAGATGGGGGTGAAGAGGACACGGCGACCTCACCCCGGCCCTCTCCGCCTCGCCACGGCGAGCAGGCCGGCGGAGAGGGAGGACTCGCGTCATGAAGGGGCTGCGCGTGATTGCGCCGGCGAAGATCAACTGGACGCTGGAGGTCGTGCGGATCCGGCCGGACGGCTACCACGAGTTGCGCAGCGTGATGCAGACGATCGACCTGCACGACGTCGTAACGCTGACGGCGGCCGAAGACCACGCGATCGCATTGGAGATCACGGGCGATGCAGGGATGCTTGCCGACAATCCGCCGGAGGCGAACCTGGCGTATCGCGCGGCGGTCGCGCTGCGCGATCGCTCGGGCGTGCGCCAGGGCGTGCGCATCGTGTTGGAGAAGCATGTGCCGGTGGCAGCGGGGCTCGGCGGAGGCAGCAGCGATGCCGCGGCGGTGTTGCGCGGGCTGAACGTGCTCTGGGACGCCGGGCAGCCGCACGCGAACCTCGTCGAGATCGCCGGCGAGGTGGGATCCGACCCGCCGTTCTTCGTCGTCGGCGGCACGGTGATGGTGAGCGGGCGCGGCGACTACGTCGAGGCGCTGCCGGACGCCGTCGCGCCGAGCATTCTGCTGGCGACGCCGCCGCAGAACGATCGCGGCGAGAAGACCGCCGCGATGTTCGCCGCGCTCTCGCCGCGCGACTTCGCGGAGGGCGATGCGACGCTCGGCCTGCGCGAAACCGTCGAGGCGGGGCGGATGCTCGTCGATGACGAGCTGGCGAACGTGTTCGAGCACGTCACATCGACGATGCAGCCCGAGACGGAACTGGCGATGGCCGCGCTGCGCGCGGACGGGTACGTGCCGCACCTCTGCGGCGCCGGCCCGTCGTTCTTCCTGCTCTACGGCGGCGGCGCGGACCTGGCGCACGAGCTGTCGGCCCGCATCCGCGCCCTCGGCTTCGAGCCGCGCCCCGCACACGCGCTCACCCGCGATCGCGCGCTAGCAATGCGAGAACTGTAAGTGCAACCCGTGGCGCCAACCCCATCCGTGGCGCACGCCTGTGGCGTACGTGACGTATCGTGCCCCACCCCCACCCCCTTCGTGCTCTTCGTGCTCTTAGTGGATCGTGACAGTCTGCCGGAGCATCCCTAGATGGCGGAGGTATTCGCGGGCTTCGTCATTGGCTTCGCGCTGTCGCTCGCGGCCGCGCCGCTGGGCGCCATCACACTGATCCGCTCGAACGATCGCACCGGCTTCGCGCAGCGCGTCGCGCCGCCCGGCACGAACGTCGTCGCGCTGTCCGTTGTGCTGCACTTCGCGGCGATGCTCGTGCTGACGATGATCGGCCTGCTGCTGGGCATGCTGCTCGCCGCGCTCAACGGCCGCCGCCCCGACCACGGCCTCGGCAGCCCGAATGTCGCCTACACGCTGATCGTCCTCGCGCTCACCGCCGTGATCGTGACGCCGACGCTGGCCGTGCCAGCGATACGCCGCTGGTGCGTCGTCGGCGCACTGCTCTTCGTCGCGCTGTTCGCCTGGGCGATGCCGTGGCTGGCGTGGGCGGGGTCGTAGGTGTGATCCACGATGCCTACTGCTCGCAGTGAGCACGACGGACACGAAGGGGTGGGCTTCAGCTTGACAGTCTGTACCGGCGAATCTGCCTACGGAACTAGAGAGTCCGCGAGGTGGGCAGGCAGCAGATCCGGGTGCCGTGCGGCGATGTGATCTGCGCGCTCGTCCGTCACTCGACTTCGCCCGCAAGGATTGGGCAACAAAAGCGAATGATCGGGCAAGGATGGCGCGGCCGCACTGCCTCCGAGTTCGCCCGGCCAAACAGAAACAAAACCAACCCTCTTACCATATACAGCATGCTGCTTCCTGTGGTAGAGTCGCCTCACCCGCTGTCTCTGTAGGCCCGCATAGGTAGGTGAGACATGATCCTGCGCTCGATACCAACACGATTCCTCCGACAGCTTCTCGTCGTCCTCACGCTGGCGTTGGTGGGCGTGATCGGTTCACCCGGAACAGCAGGGGCGTTCACATTCCTCCCGAAGACGGACTACCCGACCGGAGCCAGGCCCATCTCTGTGGCCATCGGTGACGTCAACGGGGACGGAAAGCTCGACCTCGCGGTCGCCAATTTCAGCGGCAACACCGTGTCGATCCTGCTGGGCACGGGTACGGGCGGCTTCGGTGCAAAGACCGACTTCGCGGTCGGAGTCCAACCTTCCTCCGTGGCCATCGGCGACGTCAACGGGGACGGGAAGCCCGACCTTGCGGTCGCCAATTACTACCTCAGCACCGTGTCGATCCTGCTGGGCACGGGCGCAGGCGGCTTCCTCCCGAAGACCGACTTCGCGGTCGGGGGCCCTCCTTTATCCGTGGCCATCGGCGACTTTAACGGGGACGGGAAGCCCGACCTCGCGGTCGCCGGCAACGGAGTGTCGATCCTGCTGGGCACGGGCACGGGCAGCTTCGGCGCGAAGACCGACTTCGCGACCGGTGGCGCTGATACCTCCGTGGCCATTGGCGACTTTAACGGGGACGGGAAGCTCGACCTCGCGGTCGCCAATTTCAGCCCCGGCACCGTGTCGATCCTGCTGGGCACGGGCACGGGCAGCTTCGGCGCGAAGACCGACTTCGCGACCGGTGGCGCTGCTTCCTCCGTGGCCATTGGCGACGTCAATGGGGACGGGAAGCTCGACCTCGCGGTCGCCAATGTCCTCAATCCCGGCTTCGGCAGCGTGTCGATCCTGCTGGGCACGGGCACGGGCAGCTTCGGCGCGAATACCGACTTCGCGACCGGCGCCAATCCTCGGTCCGTGGCCATCGGCGACTTCAACGGGGACGGGAAGCCCGACCTCGCGGTCGCCAATGCCGGTGGCAACACCGTGTCGATCCTTCTGGGCACGGGCACGGGCAGTTTCGGCGCGAAGACCGACTTCGCGACTGGCGGCGGCCCTATGTCCGTGGCCATCGGCGACGTCAACGGGGACGGGCAGCTCGACCTCGCAACGGCCAATGGAGGGGGCCTCGACAATACCGCGTCGATCCTGCTGCAACCCACTCCTCCGTGCGCTACACCCCCGTCCGGCATGGTCGCCTGGTGGCCCTTGGATGAGACCTCGGGAGCAACCTCGGTTAGGGACATCTGGGGTGGAAACAACGGGACGCCGTTGCCGGGGCCCATCGGGCCGATCGGGCCTCCCGCCAATGGCCCCGCGCCCGGAAGCCTGGCACCCATCGCGCCGCCGGCAGCAGTCGGTGGATCACTCTACTTCTACTCTCAGGCGAAGCGCTTCGTGCAGGTACCCAACGTGTCCTCCTTGAACTTCGGTGCGGGCGATTTCACAATAGACGCTTGGGTATACGCGAGCCAGGTTGGAACAGACGTAGTCCAGCCGATCGTAGACAAGCTGCAACTTGCTGGCAATCCCGTGGGGGGCATCGGATATCGGCTCTTCATCCTCAACGGACAGGTGCACTTCGTGCTGCTTGATGGTGGTACCGCTGTGAACACGCAAGCCCCGATCACCTTTGGGCTATGGCAGCACGTGGCCGTGGTACGTAAAGGCGGTACTCCCAACACGGTAGAGGTATACATCGACGGAGTGCTGCGAAGCACCTCAACACCGTCGGTGAGTAGCCTTAGCAATACGGGAGATCTGTTGATAGGCGGCATAGTGCCCGGGGCAAGCGGGTTGCCAGCTTCCTTTGGCTACGGCGCGATCGCGATTGACGAGTTGGAGATCTTCAACACCGCCGTCTCGCAATTGGACATTCAGTCCATCCACAACGCCGGCAGCGCCGGCAAGTGCAGGGTTAGTGCGCCCTGGTTGCGTGACCACAAGGCGGACGCCAATGGTGACGGCTACAGCGCCGCCGACGAGAGCACGATCGTTAACTGCGGCGCAGCGAGCTGTGCCGGCATCGTTACCTTCGGAACCGCCGAGACGGGGACGTGCAAGGACGCCGGTCGCGACTGCGGCGTGCCGAATCCGCCTATCGACGAAAGCGGTCCTGCGCGCATCGCTCCGCCGCCAGCGGGCGGCTACGGATGCTCGGTGACGCTCGACACGGTCGGCCCGAAAACAACGCGGAAGCTCGCGCAGTCAGATATCGATCTCGATGGCGTGGTGTCGATCCTCGACCTCGTAAAGGTGGCGGGCTGGTTCGGCAACACGATCAACCCGAGCCCGGCCGACCCCAGGTGGGAGGGCGACATGGATGGGGATGGCGTGATCTCGATCCTCGACCTGGTCGCCATGGCATCGAACTTCGGTCGCAGCGTCGCCAACAACTGCAAGGTCGAGTAGTACCCGTCCAACGCCGGTTGCTGCTGAGCGGTCATCGTCATCGTCGGGGCGCAGTTGTCGCGAACTCGCTGATATACTCCGGCGATGGCTGGAACGATCCTCGATATGCATGTGCACACGACGGCGGGGGCCTCGGACAGCGGGTTGAGTCCGGAGGATCTGGCGGCGGAGGCGAACAAGCGCGGGCTGACCGGCGTCAACATCACCGAGCACGACCGCCTCTGGGATACCTACAAGCTCAACGAGTACCGCGAGCGTCACGCCCCGTTGTTCATCAACAACGGCATGGAGGTGTCGACGGACCTCGGCCACATGATCGTCGTCGGGCTCAAGCAGTACGTCGGCGGCATCCGTCGCGCCGAGGAGCTGCGGCGCGTGCTCGACGAGATGGGCGGCTACATGGTGGTGGCGCACCCGTTCCGCCACTGGTTCGACCCGGTGTACTTCCGCAAACAGGGCAAAGAACCGTTCACGATGACCCCCGAGCAGGCCGCCGAGCGCATGCCCGTATTCGCGCTCGTCGACGCGATCGAAGCGCTGAACGGCGCGAACACGCCGCGCGAGAATCTCTTCGCGCTGCGCGTCGCGAAGGTACTGGGCAAGCCCGTCACGGGCGGCAGCGACGCGCACTCGACGTCGGGCATCGGCTTCTACTGCACGGTGTTCGAGCAGGAGCTGAAGACGCCGGACGATATGCTGCGCGAACTGCACGCCGCCCGCTTCCACGCGCACCACGGCCTGCTGCAAAGCAACCTAACGTACTTCACCGAGGACAGCCTGGAAGAGGCGGCGCCGGGGCTGGCTACGTAGGGAAACGATCCACTAAGAGCACGAAGAGCACGAAGGATTCTTGAGTGGACGGGACGGGAGTTGATGCTGGGCGGCGGATCGAGGGAACGATCCAATAAGGGCACGAAGAGCACGAAGGAGTTGTTGGTTGGATCGGACTCGAGTCGGTGCCAATGGTGGACTTCTGCTCAAGGACGAGGTGTTTGCGATCGTGGGCGCGGCTATCGATGTGCATCGGGTGCTCGGGTCGGGGTTCTTAGAGGCGGTGTATCAGGAGGCGCTGGAACTGGAGCTTGCGGAGCGCTCGATCCCGTTCGTGTCGCAGTCGCCGCTGAGCATCAACTACAAGACGCATGTGCTCCAGAGCCGTTACATCGTCGACCTCGTCTGCTACGGATCGGTGCTGGTCGAGTTGAAAGCACTCGATCGACTGACGTCACGCGAGGAGTCGCAGACGCTCAACTACTTGAAGGCATCGCAGGGAATGCGCGTCGCGCTGCTCATCAACTTCGGCGCCACCCGCACCCTCGAATGGAAGCGTTACGTCTTGTAGGGACGATCCACTAAGAGCACTAAGAGCACGAAGAAGGTTTTGGATGGGGTTCGAGTATTTCCCAACAACCGATCACCTTCGTGACCTTCGTGCTCTTCGTGGATCGTTGTCTGGTGATACCACGGACGCTCGAATGGAAGCGGTACGTCTATCCACTAAGAGCACGAAAAAGGTTCTGATGGGCCTCGATCGTTCGGCTACCCTATGAGTTCTTCGTGCTCTTCGTGCTCTTAGTGGATCGTGGATCACGTGGTATCATGGGGAAGCGCGGGCGGTTGAGGATGCGGCTGCTGCGCTCTAGCTACTAGACCGGCCCTCTCTGTGCCGTACGTTTCTATCGATCTCGAGACGACCGGGCTCGACCCGGAGACGGACGAGATCATCGAAGTCGCCGCCATTCGCTTCGACGCGAGCGGTGTGCTCGACACCTATCAAACACTCGTCAACCCCGGGCGCAAGCTCGAGTATCGCATCGCGATGCTCACGAACATCGATCCCGCGACGCTCGACGCCGCGCCGCACTTCAGCAGCGTCGCCGCGGAGGTCGAGCGCTTCATCGGGCTCGACGCGATCGTCGGACAGAACCCCACGTTCGATACGACGTTCCTCGAACGCAAGGGCGTGCGGCTCTTCGGACCGACGTACGACACGTTCGAGCTGGCGGGGCTGCTGCTGCCCGACCTGCGGCAGCACACGCTCGGTGCGATCGCCGATCACCTGGGCCTGGAGTTCACGAACCGGCACCGCGCGATGGCCGACGCCGATGCGGCGATGCGCGTGTTCGCGGCGCTGCGGCAGCGGCTCGTCGAGTCGCCAGCGGAGTTGATCGCAGAAGTCGAGCGGATCGCGTCGGCGAGCGACTGGACGCTCCGGCACCTGTTCCAGGAGATCGCGAACGAAGTGCCGTGGCGCACGGGCGACACGGAGCGGGCGGGCGTCGTGCACGGCTTCGTGAAGGCGCCCGGCGAACTGCCGGAGGTGCGGCCTCCATCGCCGAAACGCATCGTGGTCCCGCCGGACGAGGCGGTGCGGCTGATCGGTGCGGGCGTCGCGCGCGACGTGCTGGAGGAGTTCGAGGAGCGCCCGGAGCAGGCGGCGATGGCGCGCGCCGTCGCGGAAGCGATCGCCGAGGGCGATCGGCTGATCGTCGAAGCGGGCACCGGCGTCGGGAAGTCGCTGGCGTACCTGGTGCCGTCGGCGCTGCACGCGGTGCGCAACAACGCGCGGACGGTCGTGTCGACGAACACCATCAACCTGCAAGAGCAGCTGATGTCGCAGGACATACCGATCGCGCGCCGGCTGCTGGCGGAAGCGGGCATCGCGTTCGACGACCTGCGTGTGGCGCAGCTAAAGGGCCGCCGGAACTACCTGTGCCTGCTTCGCTGGGCCGGATCGCGCCGGCTGGGCTCGATGTCGATCGAAGAGACCCGTGTGGCGGTACGTTTGTTGTTCTGGTTAGGCCAGACGAGCACCGGCGACCGCGCGGAACTGAATCTGCGACGGGAAGAGGACGCCGCCTGGAGTCGCGTCAGCGCGCACGAGGGCGGATGCATCGCGATGCAGTGCCAGTACGTCCGTGACGGCTCCTGCTTCCTGTACCGGGCGAAGAAGCAGGCCGAGGCGGCGCACGTGCTGGTGGTCAATCACGCGCTGCTGCTGTCGGACGTGGCGACGGGCGGCAACGTGCTGCCCGAATATCAGCATCTCGTGATCGACGAGGCGCACCATATAGAAGAGGAAGCGACGAGCCAGTTCGGATTCTCGGCGTCGGAGGCCGACCTGCTGGCGTGGCTCGATCGCGCGCACACGCGCGGGGCGCGCGGCAGCGAAGGCGGCCTCGTGGCCTCGGTCGATGCGGCGACGCGCGTGTCGTCGCAGGCGCTGGGGCCGGCGCCGCAGCTGCAATCGCTGGCGCGCACGCTGGCGCAGGCGTCGATCCGGGCTCGCGATCGCGTGCCGGCGTTCTTTCGCGTCCTGCAGCAGTTCGGGCAGGATCACGGCAGCGGCCGGAACGACTACGACGAGCGCATCATGATCAATCGCGGCATGCGCGTGCAGCCGGACTGGTCGGACATCGAGGCCGACTGGTTCAAGACGGAAGAGGTGCTGGCGGAGGTCATCGGCGTCGTCGAAGAGCTGCACGAGGCGCTATCGCAAGCGGATGCGAAGGACGTGCTGGATCACGACTCGGTGGTAGCCGAAGCCGTCGATCTGCTCGACGATGGCGAGGCTTTGCGCGAAGGCGTGTCGCGGATCATCGGCAAGGACGATCGCGAGACGATCTGCTGGCTGACGATGGGGCGGCGCGATGCGTCGCCGTCGCTTTCGAGCGCGCCGCTGTCGGTGGCGGAGACGCTGCGCGCGGGGCTGTACGGATCGAAGGAGAGCGTGGTTCTCACGAGCGCGACCTTGAGCACCGAGGACAACTTCGACTACATCAAGGGCCGGCTGGGCTTCGAGGACTCGCGCGAACTGCTGCTCGGATCGCCGTTCGACTACAAGCGCTCGACGCTGATCCTCGCGCCGAGCGACATGCCGGAGCCGGACCAGCAGGGGTACCTGGCCGCGCTGCAAACAGCGATCATCGATCTGGTGACGGCGAGCCAGGGGCGAGCGCTCGTGCTGTTCACGTCGCACGGCGGGCTGCGGGCGGCGTACCAGGGGATCAAGCGGCAGCTCGAAGAGCAGGAGATCCTGGTGCTGGGGCAGGGTATCGATGGTCCGCCGCGCCAGCTGCTGGCGACGCTCAAAGAGAATCAGCGGACGGTGCTGCTCGGCGCGGCGAGCTTCTGGGAGGGTGTGGACGTCACGGGCGACGCGCTGTCGCTGCTGATCATGGCGCGCATTCCGTTCGCCGTGCCCTCCGACCCCGTGTACAAGGCGCGGTCCGAGCTCTTCGACCAGCCGTTCGAGCAGTACGCGCTGCCGCAGGCGATCCTGCGCTTCAAGCAGGGCTTCGGGCGCCTCATCCGGCGCAAGACGGACCGCGGCGTGATGGTGATGCTGGATCGCCGCTTCCGCAGCCGGAAGTACGGCGACGCGATCGTGCGCTCGCTGCCTTCGTGCGAGCTGCGTGACACGCCGCTGCGCGACCTGGCGGGCGAAGTGACGGCGTGGCTCGATCGTCCGGCGGCGCCGGTGCCGCCCGCGTGATGCTCTCGTTGCGAGCCCTCGACGTCAGCGATGCGGCCTGGCTGGACGAATGGCTGGCACCGGTCGCCGCATCCGTCGGGTATGACGAGCTCGATGCCGACCGGCCGGGCGCGACGCTGCTCGATCGGTCGGCATCGGATCCGCGCGTGCACGCACGGATCATCGTGCGCGACAGCGACGACGACGTTGGGCTGGCGGTGTATCGCATCGACGCACCGAGGCGCGGCGCGGCCGTCATCGAGATCGTCGCGACGCGGAGGGAGTTCGCACGGCGCGGATCGGGCATGGGCGCGGTGGCGCTCATCGAGGATGAGCTGCGGGCTGCGGGCGTGGGCGAGGTGTACGCTCCCGCCCCGGCGATGCACGGGATCGCCGTCTACTTCTGGATTCGGTTAGGGTATCGGCCGCTAATGCGCGCGGCGTGGCCGTGCGAGCGGGCAGGCGTCGCGTGGCTCGTGCGAGCGTTGTGAACCGCGTCGTCGCGCGCGCTGATGTCCACACACGAACAGTGAGATCGCGTTTGGGTGCGACCGCCGTACGCGGGCGGGGCGAGCCCCGCCCCTACGCCGCGGCAGTGCACCGGCTGGCCGGTCGCCACTTCGTTCTTGGGCCGGTGTGCTGCGTGTTGAGGCTATTCTTCGGGGTGGACGATGACGTCTTCGGTCTCGTCGTCGGGATCTCTCCGTCGCGTGCGGCCTGCGCCAAGGACATTGATGACGAGCAGGTGGGCGATGCTGTAGCCGACGCCGAGCAACGCGGCGATCTGAAGGAAGAAGGCGGCGGGGTTCGCCGAGCCTTCGTTGACGACGAAGGCGATCAGCATGCCGGACGAGAGGGCCGCGAAGACGGGAAAGGTGCGCCACCGCCAGTCCGGACGGGCGCGCCGGCCGGCGCCGGGCGGCCGCACTGCCAGAGACGGCACTGGCTGCGCGCGGGGTTGCGAGCGCGCTCGTTTCCTCGTCATGTCAGGCGGTGCCCTGTGGTGCGGGAGCCAGCTGCGGGAAGACATCGGGCGCGCACACGGCGCACAGGTACACCATGCCTCAACATCCGCTGGATGCCGGATTTGGCGCGACGATGCCGCAGTCGCGTCCGGCCAGCGCGCTCCCCTGCGGCGCGAAATGGTAGCGCTTGCCGCAAAGCATGCAGCGCAGCCACTCGCGAGGGGCCGCCTCGCCGTCGCAGATGTCGCAACTGATGGCCTCGGTGTTCATGCGCGCTTCTTATAGCGACGAGCCCTCAGTTCGTGCGTGCGGTTCGCAGAGGGCGTGCGTCTCGTCGCCGCGATGGCGTCCGCTGCCAGGGCGATCGTCGTCGCCTCGCGATCAGTGCCCACGAGGCACGTGTTGCAGGCAAACTGTAGCGCTAAATACTGCTCGTCGACCCACACCTGCCCGCAGTCCTTTCCCGCGACATCGTTGCGCTGGTTGAGGTGGTAGCGCGCGTCGCACCAGTTGCACTCGGCGGTCATCGCCGCTGCGGCTGGCTCGTTGCATACGCGGCAGATGTACGTCAGGGCGTTGTCGGGACTCATCGGCTCCAGTCAGTTCAGGTTGAACTCGATGTCGGCGTATGCGGCGCTGGAATCGCGGATGCTCTTGGCGAAGCGCAGCGCCAGCGCGCGCTCATCGTCGCGATCGGTGGCCCACCCGTCGAGCCTCGCCGCCCGGATCAGCGTGAGGGCGCGCTGTACCTGCGGTCCGACGGGGACGCCCATCTCGACCAGGTCGTCGCCGCGCAGGATCGGCTTCACCAGCCGCCACTCTTCAAGGTAGCGGAGGGTCAGCTGCCGGGCAATCGAGTCAGTCTCGGCGGCCGCGCGCGCCGCTACGGCGGCCAGCGGGAAGCGCTCGAGCAGCAGGACGACGCCTGACGGCTTGGCGTCGGGGCGCCGCAGCAGTTGGGCAATCCCGCGCATCGCGGCAACGGCCGTCACCGCGGCGGCTTCGACGCGCGTCAGCCTGAGACGCGCAACGATCGACGGCGTCTCGTCGGGCGACGCGTTTGCGGCGAGGAGCGCGAACCCGTACGGCAGCGACGGCATGCGGGGCGGCGCCGGGTTGGCGAGCGCACCGCTGCGCTCGTCGTCCCACGAGAGTGCGGGATGTGCGCGTTGCAGCGCTCCCGATCGGTCCGCCGCTTCGAGCGCGTTGCCGGCGTCCGCCTCGCGGAGCATCAGCTCAATCTCTCGCCGGACGCGCTCGCCGCCGATGGTGTCGATGTAGCGCAGATCGCGCGTGAGCAGATGCTGCGTGTGCGGATCGAGCGTGAAGCCCAAGCGTGCGGCGTAGCGGTGGGCGCGGAAGATGCGCGTCGCATCATCCTGGAATGACGCGTCGTGGAGCACGCGGATACGTCGCGCCGCGATGTCGTTCAACCCTCCGCATGGATCGAACAGCGCCGCATCACCCGAGAGGCGCACCGCGATGGCGTTCATCGCGAAATCGCGACGGCGGAGGTCGGCATCGATCGCGGCGGGCGTGATCTGCGGGAGCGCGCCTGGGCGGGCGTATGTCTCATCCCGCGCGGTCACGGCATCGACGCGCAGGCTGCCAACCGTAGCGCTCGCCGTTCGAAATCGCGCGTGCACCGTGACCTTCGCGTCCGGCAGTGCTGCCCGCAGGGCGTCGGGCGCATCGCACTCCATGGCGAGATCGAGGTCGACCATCGTGCGGCCCAGGATGATGTCGCGCACGGCGCCGGCGACGGCATACACCGGGCCGCGCGGCGATGCCGCGGCGACGATGCGCTCGACGGCGTCGCGTGTCGCGGCGGGGAGTTGTGCGAGCAGATCGCGGCGTAGTTGAGCCGGTGACGGGTCGCCACTTGTCATTGCATTGAGTATAGGGTGACGCGGCGCTTGACAGCCCGACCGAATGGTACCTATGATCGGGGCGGCCTGGCGGCTGGTACGGGTTCAGTCGGATGAGCGGACGCGTGGGGAAGGAACCCCGATGGCCGCAACCGGGTGGAGCGGGAGGAACGCGATCGGCTGGGAGATGGTGCGCCATCTCGCGCCGGGCCAGACGCCTGTCTTCGCCCTGGAGTGCAGCTATCCGCGACCGCATCATGCGGTCGTCGCCGTTTTCAAGCCGCGCGAGGCCCCATTGCCCCGCGCGACGAGAGGTACGCAGTTGCCCGACTGGAGATCCCTTGAGGCCCGCCTTCACATCAAGTTCAAGAATCCCGCCCTCCTCAAGCAGGCACTCGTCCACACGTCGTATCTCAACGAGAATCCAGGCATCGACGTCGGGTCGAACGAGCGGATGGAGTTTCTCGGAGATGCGGCGCTCGGCGTCGTCGTGGCGCAGGCGCTGTATCTCGAATATCCGGACGTCGATGAGGGCAGGCTGACCGAGCTGCGGGCGCACCTCGTCAGGCGCGATACACTCGCCCGCGCGGCGGTGAGGTTGGAGCTGGGCGAATTCCTGCAGCTCGGGCGTGGCGAGGACGCGGCGGGCGGGCGCAAGCGTCCGACGAACATGGCGCGCGTCTACGAGGCGCTCGTTGGTGCGATCTTCCTCGATGGTGGCATCGCGAAAGTACGCGCGTTCGTGAAGCGCAGCCTCGGCGTGGAGTTGGCGGCGCTGCGGCAGAGCGGCATGCCGTACGATCCCAAATCGAAGCTCCAGGAAGTGATCCAGTCGAAGTGGCAGACGACGCCTTCGTACAAGCTGATGCGGACAGAAGGCCCCGACCACGCCCGCCGCTTTACCGTGCAGGTGATCGTCGGTGGGCGCAGCCTGGGGACGGGCGAAGGGCGGAGCAAACAGATGGCCGAGAAACAGGCCGCTCAACAGGCGCTTGAAGCCATCGAGAAGGATGAAGGAGAAGCCGTTGTATCTTAAGCGGCTCGATATACAGGGCTTCAAGAGCTTCGCAAACAAGACGCAACTGCAGTTCGCGCCCGGCGTGACATGCGTCGTCGGGCCGAACGGCACCGGCAAGACCAACGTCGCCGACTCGCTGCGCTGGGTGCTGGGCGAGCACGCGAGCCGCACGCTGCGCGCGCGCAAGACGGAAGACGTGATCTTCGCGGGCAGCGACAAGCGCGCGCCGCTCGGCGTCGCCGAAGTGAGCATCACGCTCGACAACAGCAGGCACTGGCTACCGATCGCGTTCGACGAAGTCGTGGTGACGCGGCGCGCGTACCGCAGCGGCGAGAACGAATACCTGATCAACAATACGAAAGTGCGGCTGCGGGACGTCGTCGAGCTGTTCATGCGCGCGCAGGTGGGGCAGAACAGCTACGCGTTCATGGGACAGGGCATGGTGGAGCAGGTGCTGAGCCTGCGGCCGGAGGATCGGCGCGCGCTGATCGAAGAAGCGGCTGATGTGCGATTGTTCCGCGACAAGCTCGAGGATGCGCAAAAGAAGCTGAAGCAGACGCGCGAGAACACGGACCGCGTGCGTATGCTCGTGCGCGAGATCGAGCCGCGGATCAACCAGCTCGAACGGCAGGCCGGGCGCGCGGTGAAGTACCAGGAGCTGGCGCGCGAGCTGGCGGCGACGCTGCACGTCTGGTACGCGCACCAGTGGCAAGAGATCAACGGACTGCTGCTGGCATCGATCACGACGCACGACCAGCGCAACGAAGAGTTTCAGCACGTGAACGCCGAGGCCCGGGCCTGCGAAGACGGCCTGGCGCAGCTGCGCACCGCGATCGACGAGCGCAAGCGCGAGATCGGCGTCCGCGAAACCAGCTTGCGGACGATGCAGGACTACGTCCGCGACCTGGAGCGGCGCACGGCGCTCGACGCCGAACGCGGCAAGATGCTCGCGCAGCGGCTCGATGAGCTGACGGCGGAGCTGGCATCGCTGCGGAGCGATGAGGCGGCGCAAGCGGCGGCAGAGCCATTGCCCGAGACCGCGGAGATGGAGGCGCGGCTGAACGCGGCGCGCGCGGAACTGGCGACGCATCGCGCGCGATTGGCGGAGGTCGAGCAAGAGTTGATGCGCGTACAGCGCGCGGCCCTGGCGAGCGAGCAGGCGGCGGCGCGTGGCGCCGCGGCCGTCGACGACATGTCTCGCCGCATCACCGAAGGCGCGGACACCGTCGCGCGGCTGCGTCGCGAGCGGGATGTCTCGATCGAAGATCGACGTAAAGCGATTAACGAGCTGGCAGCCTGGGCGAAGGAATATGCGCGCATCGCCCGCGAACTGACGCTCGCCGGCCCGCAACTGGACTGGGCGATCGCCGACCGCGCGAAAGAGATCGAGTCGGCGGCCGAGCAGCGGCGGTTGCAGGCGACCATCGACGAAGAGTTGCGTGCGCTGCGCAGCCAGGTCGACGGCGTGACCGTGCGCATGGAGATGATGGAGTCGATCGATGTGCGGCCGCAGGCGCCCGACGCCGGCGTGCGCGCGATTCTCGAGGCGGGCGGCGTCATCAAGCGCGAGACGATCGCCGCTGATGTTGAGCTGGACGGCGTGCTCGGGCTGGTCGGACAGCTGATCCGCGTGCCGCCCGGGCTGGAGAAAGCGATCGAAGCGGCGCTGGCGGAGAATCTGTTCGCCATCGTCATCGCGCGCGAAACCGACATGAAGGCGGCGGTACAGCTGCTGCTCGAAGGTGACGCCGGCCGCGCGACGATGTACGCGCTGGACAGCTTTCAGGAGACGCGACCGCTGCACCTGATCAAGGAGCGCGGCATCGTCGGCGTGGCATCGGGGCTGGTGAAGTGCGACTCGAAGTACCGCAAGCTCGTCGACACGCTGCTCGGACGTACGGTCATCGTCGAGCACATCTCGCTGGCGGAGCGTGTCGTGCGGCGCGGCCTGGCGGGCGCCGTGGCGACGCTCGACGGCGTGCTCGTGCGTCCTGTCGGCTCCGTGGCCGCCGGGTCGATGGCGACGGTGCAGGCGTCGTTCGTCCACGGGCGTGAAGTGCAAGATCTGCCGGAAGAGCTCGCGCGGCTACGGCCGCTGCTTGATGAGCGCGAATCAGCGTTGCGGGAAGCGACGCAGCGACAGGAGCAGGCGCAGCGCCGCGTCGAGGAGCTGCTGACGACGATCGATGGCCTTCGGGCACGCAAGGCGAGTATCGACGCGGAGATCGCCGCATCGAAAGCGCAGCTCAATCCGTTCCGCGCGCGGTTGCAGTCGATCGCGAAGGACGGACGGGCGCGCGACGCGCAGATCGCTGCGCTGCTCGCGCGGCGAGAGCAGGACGAACCTGCTCGCGAGGCGAAGATTGCGGAGGCGCGCGAGGCGAAAGAGCGGGAACAACAGGAGCGTGCGGTGATCGCGACGCTCGAGACGGAGCGCGCTTCGTTGGCGGCGAGCGTCGCGGAGGAAGCGGCGAACGTCGCCCATCTGGACGGCGCGTACCGCACCGAGCGCCAGGCGACCGATGGCGAGCGCATCGCGCGCGAGCGTCTGGCGCGGCAGATCGCGCAGAAGGATGAGCAGCGCGTCAAGTCGCATGAGGAGGCGCGGACGATCGCGGCGCGGTTGGCGGCCACCGAGCGCGAGTTGACCGCGAAGGCGGCGGAGTTGGACGCGCTGCGGCATGAGCTGGAACCGGCGCGACAGGAGCTGGCGCAGTTCGAATCGCGGGAGCGCTCGATGACGGCCCAATTGGCCGAATCGAACGAGAGGCTGCGGAGCACAGAACGCGCGCTCGTCGATGCCGAGAATGAGGTGCGTATCCGCCGCGATGAGTTGGAGACGCTGCGGCAGAGCCTCGAGGCCGAAGGATTCATCGCGACGGAGCAGGGCGAGATCGAGCGCCTGCCCGTGCCGGAGATCGAGGTTGAGCCGGAGTACGAGCCGGCGGAGGCGTACGCGTCGGCGCAGGCGCCCGGCGACCTGCCGACGTGGCTGCGGTCGGACGACGGCGAGCCGGACCTGCCGCCGGTCCGCGGCGGATCGACGACTAACGCGACCGAAGTGCGCGATCGCATTGCCGACCTGCGCGCGTCGATTCGCTCGCTCGGCCCGATCAACGAAGAGGCGGCGACGGAGTATGCCGACAGCCGCGAGCGGTTCGACTTCCTGTCGGGACAGCTCACCGACCTGCAGCAGGCAGAGGCGCAACTCAACGACGCGATCGTCGAGCTGGAGGCGGAGATCCGCGAGCGGTTCCGCACGACCTTCAAGACCGTGAACCAGGAGTTCGAGCGCTACTTCAGCGCCTTCTTCCGCGGCGGTACCGCACGCCTCGAGCTGGGCGAGACGGATGAGTACGGATTGCCCGGTGTCGAGATCGTGGCGCAACCGCCGGGCAAGAAGCTGGGGTCGCTGGCGCTGCTCTCGGGCGGCGAGCGCTCGCTGACCGCCGTGGCGCTGCTGTTCGCGCTCCTGCAGGCGAACCCGTCGCCGATCTGCGTGCTCGACGAGGTTGACGCCGCGCTGGACGAGGCGAACGTCGGGCGCTTCGTCGAGGAGTTGCGGGCGCTGTCAGTGCGGACGCAGTTCATCATCATCACGCACAACCGCCGCACGATCGAGACGGCGGACACGATCTACGGCGTCTCGATGGCCGCCGACAATGTGTCGCGCATCTTGAGCCTGAAACTCGAAGACGTACACGTCGACGAGGCGTGACGGCCCCTCTCCCGGCCTGTCTCCTACGGCGACTCAAGATCGGCCACCCTCTCCCTCAAGGGGAGAGGGATACATCGAACCTCAATGTAGGAATCGAGGCATGATCACCGGATGCGGGCACGCTACAGCGTGCCTCTACACGTGCTGTCTTCGATCTTTGGGGCTCATGACCGGGCCGAGGGCGTGGACAGGAACTGGATCGCGGCGGCGTTGAACTCGGCCGGATACTCGACGCTGAAGCCGTGGCCACCGCGAGGGAGGACGCGCAGCGTCGCGTTCGGGATGCGCTCGACGAGGGCGTCGCTCTCCCATGGCGGCGTGAGGATGTCTTCCGCGCCGGCGAGCACGAGCGTCTCCGCACGGATCTGATGCAGGCGGTCCAGCGTGTCGTGTGCCATCGTGGCTTCGAGCTGACGGATGTAGGCGTGCGACTGCATCGGGTACGGATCCTTCGCCGCGAGTTCGATGCGCTCATCGACGCGACGCTGGTCCTGCATAAAGCTGGCCGTCATGCCCCATGGCATGCCGTACGCCTCGCGCTCGCGCGCACCCAGATCCGCGAGGCGGATGACGCGCTGCACCTCGGCGGCTCGACGGCGCGCGCCTGTCGGGCGGGCGCGGGTACACGCCAGGACGAGCTTGCCGACCCGATCGGGATGGTTGATCGCCAGTTCCTGCGCGATCATGCCGCCCATGCTGACGCCCAGCACGTGCGCCTGTTCGATGCCGAGTGCTGCCAGCAGCGCCGCCGTGTCGTCGGCCATCTGGCGCATCGAGTACGGCGCGTCGGGCGCGTCGGTACGGCCTGCGCCGCGGTTATCGAAGCGGAGCACGCGGAAGTGTTCGGCGAACGCCGGGATCTGGGGCGCGAAACTGCCGCTGTGTCCGCCGAGGCCGGCGATCAGCAGCAGCCAATCGCCGGTCTCGCCGTGCTGCTTGTGAAAGACCTGGATGCCGTTCGCGGTGATCATGGCCATGGCGGTCTCGCCTTTCGGTTGAGAGTGGTTCTTGTTCGTGAGTCTCGCATGCCGGGCAATGGTGCGGGAAGCTGAGTGCTAACAAGGTGCTGACGAACCGCACTTGTTCTCGTGGCGCGGGTTCTCGTGGCGCGGGCTTTCAGCCCGCGTTCGCAGACTCAGATCGCCGCTCCGTATTGACGTCCAGCGTCGTCCGGTGCCGAATCGGAGCTCAGTGCGTTCGTTGCGGGCGGGATCCAGGGTTGCCCTACGTCGTCGCGCCTCCAACCGCTAGAATGGCCCGACGCAAAGGAGTATCGAGCTGCTACGAATTTTCAAACGTACGAAAGAGACCGACGATAAGACCGAACAGGCACTCGAGCGGACGCGCAAGGGCTGGTTCTCGGGCATCTCGGGCGTCTTCGCCCGCGGCAAGATTGACGCCGAAGTCTGGGAGGAATTAGAAGAACTCCTCATTGGCGCGGATACTGGGGTCTCGACGACGCAGAAGGTACTCGGCGCCGTACAACTGCGCGTAGAGAAGGAGCGTATCACTGACGGCGAGCAGGTCAAGGCGATGCTCAAGGAGGAGCTGGTCGCGACGTTGCGGGCCGGCGGCGAGAAGGGCCGCATCTGGGGCGCAGAGGATGAACCGCCGCCTGGCAGGCCCGCCGTCATCCTCGTTGTGGGCGTGAACGGCACCGGGAAGACCACGAGTGTGGCGAAGCTCGCCCAAGCGTATCGTGAGGATGGCGAGAAGGTGGTCGTCGCGGCGGCGGACACGTTCCGTGCGGCGGCGATCGAACAACTCAAGAGCTGGGGCGAAGTCGTCGGCGCGGAGGTGGTGGCGCACAAGATGGGCGCCGACCCGGGTGCGGTCGTGTTCGACGCGATGTCGGCGGCGGAGAGCCGCAAGGCGGACGTCGTGATCATCGACACGGCTGGACGGCTGCACACGAAATTAAACCTGATGGAGGAGTTGGGCAAGATCCGGCGCGTCATCGAGCGGAAGCTGCCAGAGGGGCCGGACGAGGTGATGCTGGTGCTGGACGCGACGACCGGGCAGAACGCGCTGGTACAGGCGAAGGCGTTCGCAGAGGTGGTGCCGATCACGGCGTTGTGCCTGACGAAGCTGGACGGCACGTCGAAGGGCGGCATCGTGTTCGCGGTGACGGATCAACTTGGGATCCCGGTTCGATTCATCGGCACCGGCGAGAAGCCCGAGGACCTGACGCCGTTCGATGCGGAGGAGTTCGTTGAGGCGCTGTTTCAGTAGGGGAATCGCGAAGGATGCGGGGTTCTTACCGATGGCCGAGCACGTTGAAACCGGTGAAATCTCTCATCGTAGACGCGATCAGCGTGCGCGTGTGGCGTACGTGAACGGGAACCGATGAGCGAAGCGTTCCGCTGGTGGCTGATTCTCCAGCTGGTAGGGATCACCCTGCTGCCGTTGTGTCTTGCGCTGTTTCGCCGGCTGCCCGACCGTGGCTACGCGCTTTCGAAACCGTTCGGGCTGATCTTCCTTGGATACACGTTCTGGCTGCTGAACAGCCTGCACATCCTGCCGAACTCCGGCGGCGGCATCTTCGCCGCGCTGCTGCTGCTCGGCGCGATCTCCGGCATCTTCGTCTATCGCGAGCGCGAACAATTGCTGGAGTGGGTGCGCCGGCACTGGCAGTACATCCTCGGCGTCGAGGTGTTGTTCCTGATCGTGTTCGCCGTCGCCGTGTGGCTACGGTCGATGGTCGGCAACATCAGCGGCACCGAGCAGCCGATGGACCTGATGTTCATCAACGCGGCGACGCGAGCTGACCACTTCCCGCCGAAAGATCCGTGGCTCTCTGGGCACACCGTTGCGTACTACTACTTCGGTTATCTGATCGTCGCCATGACGGGGCGGCTGGCCGGCGTCGAGCCGCAGATCGGCTACAACATCGGGCTTGGGATGATCGCAGCGATGGCGCTCGTCGGAGCAGCCGGCATCGTCTACAACCTCGTCGCGATGCGCGAGTCGGCGATCGAGACGGCGCCGGACGCCGACGCGAGCGCAGAACCGATCGCGGCGTCGCGCTTCAACTGGAAGCCGCCGGTTTTCGGGCTTACCGGCGGGTTGATGCTCGTGGTCATGGGGAACCTCGTCTGGGTGTTCCAGTTCATGTCGGCCTACGGCATCGGCGGCAAGGGCTTCTACGACTGGGTCGACGTATCCGGACTCAAGGCTGGCGCCGCGAAGCACGCGTGGTATCCGTCCGACTTCTTCGCGTTCTTCGACGCCTCGCGCATCTACCGCCTCGACGACAAGGACTTCCGCGCGATCACCGAGTTTCCGATGTTCAGCTTCCTGCTAGGCGATCTGCATCCCCACGTGATGGCGCTGCCGTTCGTGCTGCTCGTCGTGGCGCTTGCGTTGACGCTGTTCCGCAGCCGCGAGCCGCTGGACGTGACGTTCTGGCTGGAGCGGCCGCTGGCGCTCGTCGCCGCGGCGATCCTCGTCGGCGGGCTCGCGTTCCTCAACACATGGGATATCGCCACGATGGCGTTTGTCGTACTGGCGGCGGCGTTCGTCAGCAACTTCACGCGCGTGCGCGCGATCACGACTGACCTGTTTGTGCAGGCGATCTCCTTCGCAATACCGCTGCTCCTCCTGGCGATCATCATGTACCTGCCGTTCTACACGAGCTTCACGTCGCAGGCCGACGGCATCGGCGCGGTCGTGTCGAATCGCGGCATCACGGTGCCCGCGACGCGCCCGTTCCACCTGTTCCTGTTCTGGGGGCCGCTGTTTGTCGTGGTGATCCCGTTCGTGCTGGCGCGGCTGCTGCCGATGCGCGCGCGCATCACGCGCACCATGGCGGCGATCGCGGCGGCGCCGGCGGCACTTGTCGTCGTCGGATGGGTGCTCCTGTACGGGTTCGAGCAGGCGACCGGCAGCCGCAAACTCGGCGACTCGCCCGGCAGCCTGTCCGCGCAGTTCAGCGATCGTGGCGCCGCGTGGCTCTCGGCGATCTTTCTCGGTGCGGTGCTGGCGGCGACGCTGCTCACGCTGTGGTTAGAGTTGACGTCGGGTGAAACGAACGAGCCTCGGCGCGAGGACGCGGGCGGGGCGAGCCCCGCCCCTACGCAGGCCGTTGGCGAGATTCCGTGTACGGACGTCGGCGTATCGTTTGAACGCGAGGGTGTGCTGTTCGTCTTGATGCTCGTGGCCACGGCGATGCTGCTGGTGCTGGGAACTGAGTTCTTCTACGTAGGCGACGTCTTTAACTCGCGCATGAACTCGGTGTTCAAGCTCTACTACCAGGCGTGGATGATGCTGGCGATCGCGGGCGGGTTCTCGCTGTACTACCTGGCATCGCGATGGCGCGCGACGTTCCCTCGCGAACGGCCGTACCGGCTCGTTTGGGCTGGAGCCGCGCTACTGGTGCTGGCCGGCGCGGCGCTGTACCCCCTGGGCGGGACGGCGAACCGCACGTACAAGGCCGATGGCGAGCTGCGCGGGCTGTCGTACTACCCGGCCGACGAACTGAAGGCGATCGCGTTCCTCAACAAGATCGCCCAGGGGCAGGATCTGGTGATCGCGGAAGCCGTCGGAAACGATTACAGTCTGGCGGGACGCATCTCGGCGGCGACCGGCATCCCGGCGGTTCTGGGCTGGGGAGGGCACGAGGACCAGTGGCGCGGCGGCACGGCAGAGGCGCGCGCGGGCAGGTTCGAAGACATCAACAGGCTGTACACCACAACAGATGCGACAGAGATGAGCCAGATCCTGAAGAAGTACGGTGTCACATACGTCTATGTGGGCGCGCTGGAACGTAGTACGTACGGCGATGCCGGGCTCGCGAAATTCAGGAGCCTCCCGGTGGTGTTTCAACAGGGAGCGGTTACGATATACCGAGCATCAAGTGCTACAGGAGAGGTCTCCGGCGAATGAGCGTACAAGAACCGAATGCCCCGTACGGCGGCTCGACAGGTGAGCGGCTGAAGTCGTTCACAGCGAATGCGCAGGCGCGGGAGCGTATCGGCGCGTACGCCACCCGGTACTGGGAGATCGCCGCATACGGGCTGATCGGCATCTTCGCCGCGGTGCTGCGGTATTACAACCTCGGCGCTCGCGCGATGCACCACGACGAGAGCCTGCACTCGTTCTTCAGCTGGGGCTTCAAGAACGGGCTCGACGAGTTTTTCACGTTCGGCACCGCCAACAACGATACGTATAAGCACGTGCCATTCATGCACGGCCCGTTCCAGTTCATCGGCAACGGGTTCGTCATGTGGATCTTCGGCGACGGCGACTACCAGGCGCGCATCCTCGCCGCCACGATGGGTACGGGGCTGGTGCTGCTGCCGTTCTTGTTCCGCAAGCAGCTCGGGCAGATCGGGGCGCTGGCTGCCGCGGCGTTCATCGCGTTCTCGCCGACGTTGTTGTACTACAGCCGCTTCACGCGCGAGGACATCTACACGGCGTTCTGGACGTTCGGCATGGTGATCTTCGCGTGGCGCTACATCGCCTCGCGCGAGAACAAGTGGCTCTACCTCACGGCGGGGTTCCTGGCCGGCTCCTTCCTCACGAAGGAGACGACGTTCATGCACGCCGCCGCGTTCATCTTCTTCTTCATGTACCTCTTCGCCGGCCACATCGCGGACAAGATCCGCGCGACACGACCGGAAATGTCCAACCTCCAATACGTCGGCCTGCACATGCTTGCGATCCCGGGCGGACTGCTGCTGGCAGTCGGCTGGCCGTTCCTGAAGAACTGGCGCGAAAAGTACGGGCTGGACGAGATGCCGCCCGAGGCGAGCTTGATCGTGGTGATGGGCACGCTGGCCCTGCCGCAATACTCCGCCGCGGTGCAACTGCCGCTCGGCAACGCATGGAGAAACCGCGCACAGGACGGCGGAAACTCGCATATCAACCCGGCGGAGTTCAACGTTGCCATCGCGAGTGTGCTGGGGTTCATCGCCCTGTCGATCGCCATCGGCCTGGCGTGGCGCCCGAAGGTGTGGGCGATCGCCGCCTGCTGTTTCTGGGTGCCGTTCATCCTGCTCTCGACAACGTTCTTCAGTAACCCGCCGGGCTTCTTCTCGGTGATCTGGGGCTCGCTCGACTACTGGCTCAGCCAGCAGGATGTGCGGCGCGGCAACCAGCCCGACTACTACTACTTCATCACGATCCCGGTGTACGAGTTCCTGCCGCTCGTCTTGTCGCTCGCTGCCGGCTTCTACTACGCGATCCGTGGCAAGATGCGCAACGCGCTGTACGTCGGCGGCGGACTGCTGGTGATCCTCGTGCTGCTCATCCTGCCGCCGGGGCCGGACGTCCAGAAAGTGTCGCTGTTCCATATCGTCCTGCCGTTCTTGATCACGCTGATCGGGATCTTCTCGTTCGACATGGACCGGCTCAACCGGTTCCTGATGTTCTGGCTCGTGTTCACGGGCTTTGCGCTCACCGTTGCGGGCGAGAAGATGCCCTGGCTGAACGTCCACATCGCGCTGCCGCTGGCCGTGCTCGCGGGGCGGTTCGTCGGCGACATGGTGGAGCGCACCGACCTGCGGCCCGAGCTGCCGAAGTTCGACCGCCTCGCGCCGTTCGCCTACGCCGGCATCGCCTCAGCGCTCTCGGTTCTGGTGTTCGTGATGGTCGGGCCGTTCGCGCTCGCCTCGGCCGGCGGCTGGATCCTGGCGATCGTCGCCGCCATCGCCGTCTACTGGGCGTACACCGGTTACAGCCGCAGGACGGCGATGCAGGTGGCCATGGTCGGGGCGGTCTGCGCGTTCGCGGTGTTCTCCGTGCGCGCGGGCGTGCTCGCGTCGTGGGGGCACCCCAACAACCCGTACAAGGGCGATGTCGCGAAGAGGGACTACGGCGACGTGCCCGACGAGTTGCTGGTCTACACGCAGACGTCGGGCGATATCCCCGTGCTGCGCGACCAGATCGACAAGATCGCGCGCGACTCCGGCCTCGGCAACAAGATGCCGATCGTGGTCGACTCGGTCGATGGCTACACCTGGCCGTGGGCGTGGTACCTGCGCGACTACACCGATGTCGCATACACCACCATCAGCGCGAACTACACGCCGAAGCAGGGCGCCATCCTGCTCATCTCGCGCCAGTCGGCGACGAACGTCAACCTCGGCGGCGCGTACAACGAGGGCGTGCCGTACCACCACCGGCGCTGGTTCCCCGAGGAGTATCGGGGCGCGGACGGCAAGTACTCGTCGCGAAACTTCTTCAGCGACCTCTTCTCGAAGAGCGCGCTGAGCAAGTGGCTGGACTACTGGATCCGCCGCACGCCGCCGGCCGAGCTCGGCACGGTTGACGGGATCGCCTTCTTCCCGAAGGGCACGAGCACGCTCGTCGCGCCACCTACGGGCCCGACGGTGCGCACGGATGGCGCCCAACTCGTGATCGGCGGCAACGGCGCCCAGAAGGGGCAGATGAACGGCGTATCGGATGTTGCCATCGACACGTCCGGCAATCTGTACTTCGCCGACACGAACAATAACCGCATCGAGAAGTACGACCCGCAGGGCAACTACCTCGCGGTCGCCGGCGGATTCGGCGGCGAGGTGCAGATGAACCAGCCGTGGTCGATGACGGTAGCGCCGGATGGCACCGTGTACGTCGCCGATACCTGGAACCACAAGATCGTCAAGCTGGACAAGGATCTGAAGAAGGTCAAGGAGTGGGGTTCCGGCGGTCAGACGGACGCCGGCGGCGACCCGTTCAAGCTGTTCGGCCCGCGCGACATCGCACTCGCGCCGGATGGGCACGTGCTGATCGTCGATACCGGCAACAACCGCGTGATCGAGTACGACGGCGACGGCAACTTCGTGCGGCAGTTCGGCAGCAAGGGCACGTCGGGCGACCCGCTGCAGTTCAACGAGCCATCGAGCCTGCTCGTCGCGCCGAACGGCGACATCTTCATCGCCGACTTCTGGAACAAGCGCATCGTCCACCTCGACAAGGATCTGAAGTCGAAGGGCGAGATCAAGGTCGACGCGTGGGGCAGTCAAGCGGTCACCGAGCGCGCGTACCTCGCATTGCTCCCCGATGGGCGGCTGCTGGCCACCGACCCGACGCACGGCAAGATCCTCGCGTTCGCGGCGGATGGCGCGCCGCTGCCTCCGTACGACGTGCCCAGGGAGGGCGCACAGACGGCAGCGCGGCCGATCGGCATCGCGACCGACGGCACGAGCGTGGTCGTCACGGACTCCATCGGCAACGTGGCGCGGAAGATCCCGCTCAGCGAGGTGATCAAGTAGCGCCAGCGGGCAGAGCAGTCATCGAGGAAACGCCTCGACAAGGCGAGAGTCCGCTTCCGAGAGCGGGCTCTCTCTTGTTCATCGCCGCAGCCGCGCACGAACATCGATGTTGCGAACCCGCCTGCTCGTCCAGCTTCGCTTGATTGGGTGGGGGTGCCGTGCTATTTGTGAACGCGGTAACTAACGGGCCGTATCTCGGGCCGAAGCGTCACTGAACAGCGGGAGAGGAGCCCGTCCGTCTCGCGGGCGGCGGCAACGCATGAGCTGGTTCCAGCGACTTCTCCTCGTGACCATCGCGGCCACATTCGTGCTGGTGGTGATCGGCGGTACGGTGCGAGCCACTGGCTCCGGCCTCGGGTGCCCGGACTGGCCGACCTGCCACGGCAAGCTGTTCCCAACGACTGACAAGCAGACGCTCATCGAGTTTTCGCACCGGACGGCGGCCGCGGTCGTGGGCGTCTTGTTCCTGGGCGTGACATTCTTCACGTTCAAGACCGAGCGGCGTAACAAGCTGGTGTTCTGGCTGGCGTTCTCGGCCGGCGTGCTGCTCGCCGTGCAGATCATCCTCGGCGGCATCACCGTCAAGAAGGAGCTGCCGGCGGAGATCGTCGCGGCGCACCTTGGTACAGCAATGATCTTCACGGCAGTGATGATCGTCACGGCGGTCATCTCGCTGATGCGGGCGCGCGGCTCCCGCGCGTTCACGCTCGCATCGGATACGACCTTCAATCGGTTGGCGATGCTGACGGCCGCGACGGCCTTTGTGACGCTCGTGCTGGGCTCATACATCAGCGGGACGGACGCCTCGCTTGCCTGCCGCGGCTGGCCGCTCTGCAACGGCAGCCTGGCGCCGGGCGGCGGCAGCGCCGAGGGGTTGCACTTCCTGCATCGGCTGGTTGCCGGCGTGCTCGGGATCATGACCCTGGGACTCATCTACCAGGCGTTTCAGGAGCGGCGCCGGCAACCGCTGCTGGTCTGGCTGTCGGTCGCGTCCGGGGTCGTGTACGTTGCGCAGGCACTCGTCGGCGCCGCGAACATCTGGACCGAGCTGGCTGCGGGTGTCGTCGTAGCGCATCTGTCCCTGGCAGCGCTGCTCTGGTGCATGTTGGTGACGATCAGCGCCCTGGCGTACTATTTGCCGGGCGAGGACGCGAGCGACGTGGACGAGCGGAGCGCTCAACGGGGGGAAGCGGCCGAATGGGCGCGATAAACACGAGCATCGGAACCAGGCCGCTGAGCCTGCGCCAGACGATGAGCGCCTACGTCGCGCTGACCAAGCCGCGCATCATCTCGCTGCTGCTGATCACCACCGTTCCAGCGATGGTGCTGGCGAACGACGGCTGGCCCTCGCTGTGGCTCGTGTTTGCGACCGTCCTCGGCGGGACGCTTGCGGCGGGCGGCGCCAATGCCATCAACTGCTACCTGGACCGCGACATCGACGAGATCATGCACCGCACGCAGGGGCGTCCGCTGCCCATGGGGCAGATCGAGCCAGTGACCGCGCTCGGGTTCGCGTTCGCACTGGAGGCGATCGCGTTCGTCCTCCTGCTGGCCACGTCGAATCTGCTGGCGGCGACGCTGGCGGTCTCGGCCACGGCGTTCTATGTGCTGGTCTACACCATGTGGCTCAAGCGCACGACGCCGCAGAACATCGTCATCGGCGGCGCAGCGGGCGCGTTCCCGCCGCTCGTGGGCTGGGCCGCCGTCACGGGGAACATCGGGTTCCCGGCGCTCGTGCTGTTCGCGATCATCTTCTTCTGGACGCCGCCGCACTTCTGGGCGCTCGCCATCAAGTACAAGGACGACTACGCGCGCGCGAAGGTGCCGATGCTGCCCGTCGTCGCGACCATGGAGAGCACGAAGGCGCAGATGTTCTGGTACGCGGTGGCGCTCGTGCCGGTTTCCCTCCTGCTGTTTGCCAGCGGTGCGGTGAGTTGGATCTACCTTGGCGCGGCCCTGCTCCTGGGCGGCGCCTTCGTGCGGCAGACCTGGCTGCTCCGCCACGATGACCGGCCGGGCGCGGCGATGGGCGTGTTCAAAGTCTCGATCTACTACCTGGCACTGCTGTTCGTAGCGGTTGCCGTGGACGTGTTGGTGCTCGGGTAGCGATAGCGGCTCAATCGGCGATGGTCGCCACGACGAACCCGGCCTTCGTGATCGCCACGAGATCCGCCGTGCGCACTTCGAGGTCGATGCCGCGTTGGCCGGCGCTGACATGGATCGTGTCGAGCGCGCGCGCCGTCTCGTCCAGGAGCACATCGAATGGCTTGTTGAGCAGGGCGAGCGTCGAGATGCCGCCGACCTGCAGGCCCGTGAGCCGCTCCGCCTCCCGTTGCGTGGCCATGCGGAGCTTCTTCTCGCCGAGCCCCTTTGCCAGCACCTTGAGGTCGACCTGTCGATGCGATGGCGCCATGACAAGCAGCGGCCGCGACCGGCCGGGCGGATCGCGGAGCACGACGAGCGTCTTGAAGACGGTCTCCGGCGCCGCGCCGATCAGCGCCGCGGCGTCGTCGGCGGAATGGAACGCGCCGGCCGCGTCGTACCGCCGCGCCGTGTATGCGATGCCTTTCGCGTCGAGCATGCGCATCGCCTGGGTCTTCTCCGTAGCGGCCATCGTGGCCGTATGATGCACGGGCGCGCGGCGTCGCGCTAGGCGCGGTTAGACGGTGGAGCGGAGTTGAGTCTCGTGGACGAACGAATAGGACGGGTGTGCAACGCGTTAGCGACGCTGGGGCTCGATATCCCGATGCTCATCGTCGAAGAGAGTACGCACACGGCAGAGATGGCGGCCGCGGCGGCCCGCTGCGAGTTGGGGCAGATCGTCAAGACGCTCGCTATCTACATCTCGGGCACGCCGCACCTGGCGCTCGTTGCGGGCGATCGACGGCTCAGCGATCGGCTGGTCGCAACGCATGCGGGCGTCGGACGGAAGCAGGTGAAGCTGGCCAGCGCCGACGAAGTGCTGGAATTGACCGGGTACGAGATCGGCGGCGTGTCGCCGTTCGGCCTGCCGGCACCGCTCGGCGTGCTCATCGACGAGAGCTTTGGGCGGTTTGAGACGGTCTGGGTCGCCGGTGGGACCGCGTCGGCGATCTTCCCGATCGGGCTGGATGACCTCGTTCGTCACACGGGCGGGACATTTGCGCCCATAGCGACATAACGACATTGACTAGGCTGCCGCGGCAACGATAATGGTTGGGGCATCCGCCCGGGCATGGGCGAGATGGAAACAAGAGGTAGAGGAGGAGACTCGTATGAAGATGGGATCGAGGGCGCGGTCGCGCATGCTGCTCGTTGGCGGCATGCTGGCCACGCTCACGCTGGTATTCGCTGCGTGTAGCAGCGGGACGAGCAGCACAGACAAGACGTCGACCGCGGCCGCCGGTGGCGGCGGCAAGACGCCGGCCGCCGGAGTCACCAGCGCGGCGACATCGGCCACGGGCAGTGCCGGGGCCATCACGATCAAGAAGGGCGACAAGATCAAGATCGGTATCAGCACAACGCTGACGACCGACAATGCGCAGCTTGGCATTCCGATCCAGGACGCCGCGCTGCTCGCCATCAAGACAAAGGGCACGATCAAGGGCTTCGCCATCGAAGGTGACTCGCAGGACGACCAGTGCGCCGGGCCGGCATCCGTGACGGCGGCGAACAAACTGATCGCCGATGGCGTGGTGGCCGTGGTCGGCCCCATGTGCTCGGGAGGGGCGGTTGCCGCCCTCGACCCGTACTCCAAGGCGAACATGCTCGTGGTCAGCGCTTCGGCGACCAACCCGAGCGTCACCGCCCAGGGCAAGAAGGACTTCTTCCGGACGGCCTGGAACGACGCCACGCAGGGCGCCGAGATGGCGAAGTACGCCTACACGACGCTGAGCAAGAAGAACGTGGTGCTGGTCAACGACCAGAGCACCTACGGCAAGGGCCTCATGGACGTCTTCAAGGCGTCGTTCACCGGGCTCGGCGGCAAGGTGGCGGGCGAAGAAGCCGTGACGGTGGGTGAGAAGGACTTCAGCCCGATCGTCACGAAGATCAAGAGCGCGAACCCGGACATGGTCGTGTTCGGCGGCTTCATCGCCGAGGGCGCGGTCCTCGTGCGCCAGCTCAAGGAAGCCGGCGTGACGGCGGCGTTCATGGGCGCCGACGGCATCGCGGACCAGAAGTTCATCGACCAGGCCGGCGGCGCCGCCGAAGGCGCGTACGTGAGCCGCGGCCCGAAGCCGACTGACACGAAGCTGTACGACGCATTCGCCGCGGCCTACAAGGCCGCATACGGCAAGGACGCCGGCCAGTTCACCGAGCAGTCGAGCGACGCGACGAACATCATTCTCATGGCGATCGACAAGGTCGCGACGGTGGATGGCAGCGGCAACCTCATCATCGACCGGCAGAAGCTGATCGATGCCGTCAAGACGACGAGCTACGCGGGCGCGTCGGGACAGATCGACTTCGACGCCAAGGGCGACCGCAAGGTCGTTGGCGCCGTGAACGAGATCGACCAGGTGAAGAACGGGAAGCTCACGCGCATCCAGTAGTGATGGGAGCATAGTCGTTCGTACTCACAGCCGGGAGGCCGCAGTCCGCGGCCTCCCGGCATTGCGTTAGCGCGAGGGTAGCTCCGTGCAGGAGTGGATCCAGCTCCTCATCGATGGCGTGACGATCGGCGGCGTGTACGCCGTGATCGCGCTCGGGTACACGCTGGTCTACGGCGTGTTGCGCATGATCAACTTTGCCCACGGCGAATTGTTCATGATGGGCGCGTTCACCGGCTTCTACACGCTCACTGCCTTCGAGAACAACACCAGTCTCAACGATTCCGCGCCTGTGCTGACCATCGCCGTCGCCATCATGATGGGCATGGTGGTGGCGGTGGTGCTCGCGCTGGTGATGGAACGCGTGGCATACCGGCCCCTGCGTCGGGCGCCGCGACTGGCGCCGTTGATCAGCGCCATCGGCGTCTCGATCCTGCTCCGGAATATCATGCTGCGCGTGACCAACGCGCAGGGCAAGGTGTATCCGAAAGTGTTTCCGCGCACGGCCCTCCAGATTGGCGAAGTGCGCGTCCTCTACGTGCAGATCTTTCTGCTCGTCCTGTCACTGCTCTTCCTCGTTTTGTTGTACTTGTTCATCCAGCGCACGAAGGCCGGCGTGGCGATCCGCGCGGTCGCCGAAGATCGCGACACCGCTTCGCTGATGGGCATCAACGTCGACCGGACTATCATGACCACGTTCGCGGTCGGCGCGGCGCTGGCCGGGGCGGCGGGCGTGGTGTACGGCATGTTCGTGACCACCGCTACGTCCGGCATGGGGTTCATCCCCGGCATCAAGGCGTTCACCGCGGCCGTGCTCGGCGGCATCGGCAGCGTCCCCGGCGCGATGGCGGGCGGCTACCTGCTTGGCATCACCGAGGCGCTGAGCACGAAATTCTTCGGTGCACAGTACAAGGACGTAGTGGCGTTCGTGCTGCTGGTGGCGGTGCTGATCTTCCGGCCATGGGGCATCTTCGGCAAACGCGAAGACAAGCGAGCCTGACGATGAGCACGCCCGGCTGGCTCAGCGCACTGTCCTCCGCACTCGATCCGGGAAGGTATTGGGCGCGCGCCGCGCGGCAACTCGAGACGTCGCCGGCGGGCGCGATGGTCGTGCGGTACGGCCAGTACGCCGTGCTGCCGCTGCTGGCGATCGCCGGCGGTCTGGGTCCTTCGTACTTCGGGATCCGCGGGACGTTCGCGATTCTCGTCGTCGTCATGTACGCGCTCCTGCGCTCGCGCAGCGGCATCTTCGGGCTGGCGGTATTGGCTGCCATGCTGGTGTACCTGCCGCATCGAATGGATACCTTCGAACGCGGCATCATGTTCGACATCGCCCTGTATGCGTTGCTCGGCATCGGGCTCAACGTTGTCGTCGGGTACGCCGGGCTGCTCGACCTCGGCTACGTGGCGTTCTTCGCCAGCGGCGCCTATCTGTACGCGCTGGTCTCCGCGCCCCGGTATGGCGGCGGGTTTGATGTCGGTACGAGCTTCTGGATCATTCTGCCGCTGGCGATGTTGCTCGCGGGACTGATGGGGATTGTTCTGGGCGTGCCCGTGCTGCGGCTGCGCGGCGACTACCTCGCCATCGTGACGCTCGGCTTCGGCGAGATCATCCGCATCATGATCAACAACCAGGATGGCGTGACAAACGGGCCGATCGGCGTCTTTTCTATCCCGAAGCCGCACTTCGGCAGCACCGAACTGAGCGGGCCATTTGAGCTGTACTTCGTGGTGCTCGTCGGATGCTTCGTGGCGGCGTTCGCGACCGAGCGGATCCGCGACTCGCGCGTCGGGCGCGCCTGGGAGGCGATCCGCGAAGACGAGGACGTCGCGTCATCGATGGGCGTCAACACCACGGCGTACAAGCTGATGGCGTTCGCGATCGGCGCCGCGATCGGCGGCGCAGGCGGCGCCGTCTATTCGGCGAAGCAGAGTGCGGTGTTCCCGACAGATTTCAACCTCGACGTATCGATCAACGTCCTTGCCCTGGTGATCATCGGCGGCATGGGCAACGTACGCGGCGTCATCCTGGGCGCGATGTTGCTCATCGGCTTGCCTGAGGTGCTGCGCGACTTCAGCATCAACGTCGCGTTCATCCACCTGGACAACCTGGGCGCCGATTATCGGCTCGTGATCTTCGGCGCGGCGCTGGTAGCGGTCATGGTGCTGCGGCCGGAGGGCCTGCTGCCATCGCGACGCCGCCAGGCGGAGTTCGAGCAGGCGGAGCTTCTCGAAACGGAACTGGCGACATAGCGATGGCCATTCTCTCCGTCCGTCACGCATCACGCGCGTTCGAGGGGCTGATCGCGCTCAACGACGTCAGCATGGAGGTCGAGCCGGAGACGATCGTCGGCGTTATCGGGCCGAACGGGGCGGGCAAGACGACGCTCTTCAACCTGCTCACCGGATTCTACCGTCCGACGTCCGGCGAGATCTGGTTCGAAGGAAAGCGCGTCGATGGGCTGCCGTTGCACCGGATCGCCGCGGCCGGCATCAGTCGCACATTCCAGAATATCCGCCTGTTCGCCAACATGACGGCGATCGAGAACGTGCTCGTCGGCTCGCACCTGCACCTCAGCACCAATGTCGCCACGGCGATCCTGCGATTGCCGTTCACCGTGAAACAGGAGAAGTACGCCGTTCAGTCGGCGGTCGAGATGCTGCGCTTCGTCGGGCTCGCTGGGCGCGAGAACGAACTGGCGCGCAATCTGCCGTATGGCGAGCAGCGCCGCCTCGAGATCGCGCGCGCATTGGCGGTGCGGCCGCGACTCCTCCTGCTCGATGAGCCGACGGCCGGCATGAATCCGGGGGAGAGCGTCGACATGATGCGGCTGATCCGCGAGCTGCGCGACGACTTGAAGATGACGATCGTGCTGATCGAACACCAGATGCGCGTGGTGATGGGCGTCTGCGAGTACATCACGGTGCTGGATCACGGAGAGAAGATCAGCGAAGGCCGGCCCGAGGAAGTGCAGAAGGACCAGCGTGTGATCGAGGCGTATCTTGGCACGGGCGCGCTGCTGAGTGAGGGCGCACCATGAGCGTCGCGCCGAATCGCGCGGCGACGCCCGCTCCTTCCGCTCACCTCCGGCTCGAAGGCGTCGTCTCCGGCTACGGACAGATCATGGCGATCAAAGGCATCTCGCTGCATGTCGAGACCGGCGAGATCGTGGCGCTGATCGGCGCGAACGGTGCGGGAAAATCGACCACACTGCGCACGATCTCCGGGCTGTTGCGCCCGCGGGCCGGCGTGATCTCGTTCGAAGGCAAGCGCATCGACCACGTCGCGCCGCACCTTATCGTTGGCCGGGGCATCTCGCACTCGCCGGAGGGCCGGGCGATCTTCGGGCGGCTATCGGTGCTCGAGAACCTGCGCCTCGGAGCGTACCAGCGCAGCTCGCGCGGCGAGATCAACCAGGATATGGAGCGCGTGCTAGGCCTGTTCCCCCGGCTGCGCGAGCGCGTGAAGCAAGACGGCGGCACGCTGTCGGGCGGGGAGCAGCAGATGCTCGCGATCGCGCGCGCGCTCATGGCGCGTCCACGCCTGCTCCTGCTCGACGAGCCGTCGATGGGCCTGTCGCCCGTGCTGGTAGAAACGATCTTTCGCACGGTGATCGAGATTAATCGCGCGGGCACGACGATCCTGCTCGTGGAGCAGAACGCCGCGATGGCGCTGCAGGTGGCGCGCCGCGGCTACGTGCTGGAGTCAGGGAGTATCGCACTGGAGGCATCGGCTGCCGAGTTGCGCGCCAGCGACCTGGTGCGGAAAACCTATCTGGGCGAGGCGTAGTGTGACGGAGCGGTCCGCACATTACATAAGTCTGAAATTGAGCACCTGGGTAGATGATAGCGGCGCCAGCGCTTGTGTGCTGGTTCACGAACGCTTGACCGAAGCTGGGCCTGGCGTGATAATTCGCCTCGGCGGCCAGCCGCTGAGACAGTCGATCGGCCACCGACAGCGGCGTTTCCCGAAAGGGGTACGCGGTCCGTCGGGGCGAGCGCTGGGGGTGAGGTAGCGTGCGAAGGATCACCGTGTCGCGCCTGCTGGTCGTGGCCATGCTGCTCGGCGGCGTGTTCGCGTTCGCCGGGTGCGGCCTCTTTTCGAGCCCCCAGAACACCTTCGCGCCGGGCGGCCAGGTTGCCGCGGACGAGAAGAACCTGTTCCTGCTGACGATGTGGCCGGCGCTGGTGATCATGATCGGCGTCGAGTTCGGGCTGGTCTGGATCCTCTGGCGCTTCCGGCGCAAGAAGGGCGACTCCGGACTGCCGGCGCAGACGCATGGCAACAACAAGCTCGAGATCGCGTGGACGGTCGCGCCGATCATCCTGCTGGCGCTCTTCATCGCGCCGACGGTGGGCGGCATCGTCGACCTCGGTCGCACGCCGAAGAACTCGCTCGAGATTGACGTCACGGGCCAGCGGTTCCTCTGGACGTTCTCCTACCCCGATCCCAAGGGTGGGCCTCCGATTCAGGCGCCGCCCGAGAAGAGCGAGATGCACATCCCGCTTGGGAAGACGATCGCCCTCAAGCTCAAGGCGATTGACGTGAACCATAGCTTCTGGGTGCCGAAGCTCGCCGGCAAGACCGACGCGATTCCGGGCCGCGCGAACCACATGTGGCTCAAAGGCGACACGCTGGGCACGTACGAAGGGCAATGCGCCGAGTTCTGCGGCACCGGCCATGGGGTGATGCGTTTCAAGGTCGTCGTAGAGACGCAGCAGGACTTTGACGCATGGCTCAAGGCGCAGGCGGCTGCGCAACGGACCGACCAGCCGGCGTTAGCGTTCCAGGGAGACTGAGTCATGGCCGGAGCCACGTTAACCCCGAAGCGCGTCACGATGGCGGATGCTGTCCGCGAGGCACGTGGCGCCGCCGGATCCTACAAGGGCATCTGGAGCTGGATCGCGACGGTCGATCACAAGCGCATCGGCATCATGTATGGGCTGACCTCGTTCTTCTTCTTCCTCGTGGGTGGCCTCGAAGCGCTGCTCATCCGCGTGCAACTCGCGCGGCCCGAAAACGCGTTCCTCAGCCCGGATCAGTACAACCGGATCTTCACCATGCACGGCACGACGATGGTGTTCCTCGTCGTGATGCCGATGAGCGCGGCGTTCTTCAACCTGCTCGTCCCGCTGATGATCGGCGCGCGCGACGTCGCCTTTCCGCGGATGAACGCCTTTTCGTTCTGGGTGTTCCTCTTCGGTGGCCTCTTCATGAACCTGAGTTTCTTCACCGGCGGCAACATCTTGAAGGGCGATATCGGCGCGCCCGATGCGGGCTGGTTCGGCTATGCGCCGCTGACGCTGAACAAGTTCTCGCCGGGTAACGGCGTCAACTACTGGCTCATCGGCTTGCAGATCCTTGGCATCGCCTCGCTGGCGGGAGGGTTCAACTTCATCGTCACGATCCTGAACATGCGCGCGCCGGGCATGAGCCTGTTCCGCATGCCGCTGTTCGTGTGGATGACGCTGGTGACGTCGTTCCTGCTGATCTTCGCGATGCCGGTCATCGCTGTCGCGCTGTTTGAGCTCATGTTCGATCGACTGTTCGACGCGAACTTCTTCAACGCGGCGAAGGGCGGCACACCGCTGCTCTGGCAGCATATGTTCTGGCTCTTCGGCCATCCCGAGGTGTACATCCTCATCTTGCCCGCTATGGGCATCGTGTCAGAGGTGTTGCCCACGTTCTCGCGAAAGCCGTTGTTCGGCTACCCGTTCGTGGTGTTCTCGGGTGTCGCGATCGGATTCATGAGTTGGGGCGTGTGGGCTCACCATATGTATACGACCGGCCTGGGGTCCGTCGCGAACTCCGCCTTCGGGATCTCGACGATCATGATCTCGATACCCACGGGCGTGAAAATATTCAACTGGATGGCGACGCTCTGGGGCGGATCGATCAGCTTCAAGACGCCGCTCTACTTCGCGGTCGGGTTCATCGCCATGTTCACGATTGGTGGCTTGACGGGTGTGACGCACTCGATCGTGCCGTCGGACTACCAGCAGCAGGATACGTACTACGTCGTCGCGCACTTCCACCAGGTGTTGTTCGGTGGCGCGATTTTCGGCCTGTTCAGCGGCATCTACTACTGGTTTCCGAAGTTCACCGGCCGGATGCTTAGCGAGGGGTGGGGCAAGCTGCACTTCTGGCTGATGTTCATCGGCTTCAACCTCACGTTCCAGCCAATGATGGTGCTGGGTCTGCTCGGCATGCCGCGTCGCATCCAGTCGTACCCGGATGGCTATGGCTGGGGCTTCTGGAACGCGATGGCGACGTTCGGCGCCTTTACAATCGCCGTGTCGATCCTGGTGTTCATCTACAACGTCATCGTGAGCATGCGCCACGGCGAGGTTGCCGGCGAGGATCCGTGGGACGCGCGGACGCTGGAATGGACCATCCCGTCGCCGCCGCCGCCGTATAACTTCGCGGAGATCCCGCAGGTACACGCCCTTGATGACTTCTGGCACAGGAAGTACGCGGAGGATCCACACGGTATGCCGATCCCGATCCCGGTCGGTGCGTCTGCCCATGCGGATAGCGGGCATGGCGATAGCCATGATGATGGGCATGGCATCCACCTGCCGTCGCCGTCATACATGCCGATCATCGCGGCGGCCGGCTTTCCGCTGATCGGCCTGGGGCTGATCTACGATGCGGCGCTGGTGGCAGTCGGCGCGGCGGTCATGGTCGTGGGCCTGTACCTCTGGGTGCTGGAGCCGGCGACGGAAGAGTAACGGTCGGTAGCGGCGCAGCGAGCTGCGCCCGCATGAGGAAGAAGCACTTGGCACACGCAGCGGTCACGCAGACACACATGGAGACGAACACCGGGCTGGATAACCGTAAGCTGCTCATGTGGCTGTTCCTGGGGTCGGAGTGCCTGTTCTTCGGCTCGTTCATCTCGGCCTACCTGCTGTACCGCAACCGCAGCATCACCGGCCCGTATCCCAAGGATCTCTTCGACATCCCGTTCACGTCCGTCAGCTCGTTCGTGCTGCTGATGAGCAGCGTGAGCATGGTGCTGGCGCTCGCCGCGATCCAGAAGGGCGACGTGCGCCGGATGCGGATCTGGCTCTTGACTACATCGATTCTCGGCCTCGTCTTTATCTCCGGACAGGCGTTTGAGTTCACCCAGTTCTACCGCGAGGGTCTTTCGCTGAAGACGAACATGTTCGGCACCACCTTCTTCGTGCTGACAGGCTTCCACGGCGCGCACGTCACCGTCGGCGTGCTGATGCTCATGTCGATGTGGGCGGGCTCCTTCAAGGGGAAGCTGACGCAGGAGAACGCGCTGAACGTCGAGCTTGTCGGGCTCTATTGGCACTTCGTCGACATCGTGTGGATTATCATCTTCACGATGATCTATCTCGTGCAGCCGAGCTAAGGGACGCCGATGTTCTTCGAAGACCCCGCATTGCTCGTCGGCTTGCCGATGCTGATGCTAGGGATCGGCGGTATCACGATCGCCCTGGGTGCGCTGGTAAGCTACTGGATCAAGCCGTCGTAGGAGACCCACATGTTCTTTGAGGACCCCGCGCTTCTCGTAGGCCTGCCAATGCTCGTGCTTGGTGTGTTCGGGCTCCTCGTTGTCGTGGGCACCATGCTGGTACCCGAGAGGGGCGCACAGACCGTCGCGCACCGCGGGCATCCGGGAGAGGCCGAATACATCAGGATCGGACTCTTCCTCGGCGCCATCACCGCCGTCGAGGTGGTCATCTACTACTTCAATATTCCGCGCAGTCTCTTCATCGTTGTCCTCATCGCGCTCTCCGCGATCAAGTTCACCGCCGTCGTCATGTTTTTCATGCACTTGAAGTTCGACAGCGCCATCTTCACCACGGCATTTGTGACGGGCCTCGCGCTGGCAGCAGCGGTGTTCACGGTCGTGCTCGTAACGCTGGGCAGCAATCTCGTTTGACGTAAGCGACGGACCCCCTGGGAGCCGTTCCGATGCTCCCGCGGCCTGAGGGGAAATGATGACGGCGTTCTTACCGCTCCTTCACGTGGCATCTGGCCCCTACCAGTTCCAGTGGAGCATCCACCCGGATGTCGTGCTGCTCTGCCTCTTCGTCGAGGCGGCGTACCTGTATACGGTCACGCAACTGCGCGACGTGATCTCCGACGCCGGCCGGGTGCGCCGCAGCCAGGTGGTGATGTTCAGCGCTGGTGTACTGGCCATCTACCTCGTAGCCGGGACGCCCATCCACGACATCAGCGAGCAATACCTGCTGAGCATGCACATGGTGCAGCACACGGTGTTTACCGTGGTGGCGGCGCCCCTGCTGCTGGCAGGTGTCCCCGTATGGGTATGGCAGGCCTTACTGCGTCAGCGCGGTGTGATGCCCGTAGCGCGAATACTCGTGCATCCAGTGGTGGCGTTCGGTCTCTTCAACGCTGTCATGGTGCTCACGCACCTGCCTGTGGCCGTCAACTACTCGCTGAATCACCACTGGTTCCACTTCTCGGTGCATGCCACGCTCGTCGCAACGGCGCTGGTGATGTGGTGGCCGATCCTCAGCGAGGTGCCGGAGCTGCCGCACGTCTCGGCGCCGCTCCAAATGGCGTACCTGTTTCTACAGTCGATCGTCCCGACGGTGATCGCCGCGTTCGTGAGTTTTGCCGATACGCCCGTCTACTCCTTCTACGAGGCCGCGCCGCGGATGTGGAGTCTCACGGCAACGGAGGACCAGCAGCTGGGCGGCGGGCTGATGAAACTGATCGGCAGCCTCATCTACTGGGGCCTCATCGCGTACGTCTTCTTCCAGTGGTACAACCGCGAGCAGGCGGCCGAGCGGGAGCCGCAGTGGGACGACGTGGCCGAGGAGCTGGCCGAGATGGGGCTCACCACGCCCGGCACGCGGAAGTAGCCGATACAGCTCGCCTGCTCCGCGGCCCGGCGACTCACGTTGGTGTAGTGCTTTCGAATTGGCGTTAGCTAACGCGACGCGAAGCGTGTGGCACAGCCGTCCCCGGCTGTGAGTCATGTGGCACAGCCGGACCGACGCGGTACAGCTCCTCGGCTGACGGACTTCCGCCGCCGTGCGAGGGCATCCCGGTGAATCGCCACGCTAACGAAGCGTTGGAAGCACTACATGAGGTTGGGTACAAGCCCAGGCTTGCGTGGGTGCCCACGTGACGCCTTGCTGGGTGTTGAAGAACCACCACTGTTCTCGTGGCGCGGGCATTCGGGCCGCGCGCTCGCAGATTCAGCTCGCGACTCCGCCTGGACATGCGTAGACGCCGCCCGTTGACTGGTTCAACGTCCTGCCGCCTCGAACCCGTGCATCGTTTTGGATATGAAGATAGGGCGGGTGACCGCCCTATCTGTGCGTCCGAGGCCCGATGTCCTACCGCTTACTTGACCGTGAGCTTGCCCGTCATCTCGGTCGGATGGAAGTCGCAGCGGAAGTTGTAGGTACCGGCCGGAACGGTGATGGCCAGCGTCGCTGCGGTGCCGGCGGGAACGCTGGCTGGCTTCGAGCATGGCGCCGGTCCTCCGACCTTGCAGAACGGCGATGCGTAGTTGCCGCTCGCGTCCGACACGTGGACGTTGTGGATCGCCTGACCCTTGTTGTTGATGTTGATCGTAGTGCCCGTCGCCACCGTGATATCCGTCACGTTGAATTTGTTGTCGGTCATATCGATCTCGGCGGGGCCGTTCCCAGCGGGGGCCGTCGCGCCTGCTCCGGGGGTCGTCGCCGCCACGGGCGCCACCGCCGTCTTCACTTCCTTGTTGCCTTCGTCGTACAGCGCCGCGGCGGTGCCGCCGATGGCCAGCGTCGCCACGGCAATGCCCACGACCCCGAGGATCTGCCATCGCGGCGCCGACGGGTTGCTGGCGAAGTAGGACGCGATCCCCAGCACGCCCAGCGCGATGCCGGCTGCCAGCGGCGTCGCCGCCGCTGATGGCAGCGCCAGGTAGATGCGCGACAGGCCGTAGATGGTCAGCAGGGCAAACGCCAGCACGCCCACCGGGATCAGCAGGGCCAGCGCCAGCCGGTCGTAGATGCGGTTCGGGGCGTCGGCCGTCTCGCTCCGCAGGGACTCCATGCGGTGTACCTGGAGGCTGTTCGGGACGATCTCGCCCTGATGGGCCCCGATGATGCTCTCGACGTTCGTCTTGAGGGTCGAATAGTCCGCCATGGCGTTGTTGTTCGCCCAGCGGGTCTCCGCTACGACGAGCACGTTGCCTTCGGGGTTGGCCGTACGGGTGATGCGCATGCCCTGGAAGCCCCGCTGGCCGGAAGCCATGTCCCGGTGCGCTTCCAGCGCCGTCAAGAGCCCTCCCGGCCCCGTCGCCTCATCGAGCTTCGTGGCGGCTATCTGGACCAGGACGGTCTGTACGTACTCCATGTTCACCTGCACCTGCGAACCGGGCGCGCCATTGCTGGCATGCCCCTCTTATGGCTTGGCCGAAGCCAGCATATGGTAGCGATCCGGCCCGGTTAGCACTAGGGCCGTCCGGCGTCGCGGCGAAGCTATTTCGTGGATTCGGGCGTGACGGCGGCCGGCCTCGTGTCGAACGTCAGGGCAAGCACGCTCTCCACCTCGTCGGCCGCCATGATCCCCTCAAACTTGCCGGCGATGCGGCCTCGCCGGTCTACGACAAACACCCACGGCTCAGTTGAAAGCCGCCAGTCAGTCATCGCCGGGACGGTGTGCTCGATGTTGTCCTGCCGGAGATCGCGCAGGACATATGGCTCGATATGGATGAATATCGCGCGGTCGCCGTACGATGCGGCCAGCGGGTCCATCACGGTGTCCATCACCGGACCGCACGTGCGGCTGCGGCAAAACGCGGGCGTGGCGAAGGCGATGACGATCGGCTTGCCCGTCTTGAGCGCGTCGGCGACCGTGATGTCGTGCATGCCCGGCCGTGACGGGAACGAAGAATCGATCTCTTCGATGCTCGTCGCTGTTGCCAGCGTCTGTTGCACCGACGCCGGCGCCGGATCGCCGATAGCCGGTTCCGTGCTGTGTTCGAGCACGTTGAATCGAAATGGGATGGGCGCGAGCTTCTTGCCGCCACGCGTGATCGTGATCTCCACGCCCCAATCTCCGGGCTGATCAAAGTCCACGTGCGAGACGTATGCCCCAGCCTTGCCGGACGGTGCACGCGTCCGGTTGGACTGTTCATCGATGTACGAGAGGTCGACCGGGATGAACCGGGCGGAAACCTCCGCGCGGAGCTTCGGGCTTGTGCCATTGAGGTTGTAGTAGCGCAGGTGTACCGCCGCGTCGAACACGCGATTGTCGTCGCGGTCCGTGATGCTCATCGAGACGCGGTTCTGTCCGACGCCGAGCCCGCTGTTGAGGATGGTCGGGAACAGTTCTCCCTTGCCGAGCGAAACGACCTTCGGAAAGTCAGGCGTGTTCGAAGAAGCACACGCGCTCGCCAGGGCGACGCCCGCGATACCGGTGAGCAGGATCAAGACGAGGCGGCGCACGTTCATCGCTCGAGGCTGACGCTGCGGCTTGTGCCCAGGTAGAACACGCCCACGGCCAGCACGCCGAGGACGGCGAGATCGAGCGGTACACCGAAGTACCCGTCGGAATTCCGAGCGTACAGCGCGACCTGCATCAGGTCGACGCCGTACGACAGCGGGTTGATGCGGCCGAGCAACTTCAGCCAGATGGGCAGATGGTCGAGTGGGAAGAACGCGCCCGAGAAGAACAGGAACGGGAATAGCACCAGGTTCATTACCAGGTGGAACCCCTGCATCGAACGGATGCGCGACGCTAGCAGCTGGCCGAGGCCGGAGAGGAAGAGGTTCAGCAGCACCACGGCGACGACCGTCAAGACCACGCTCTGCGCCACGCCGTACTGCCAGCGGAACTTGATGGCCGGGATGGCTGCGGCGACACCGAGCACGACCAGCGCCTGGGCGATGCCGATGACGACCGAGCCGAGCGTCTTCCCGAGCAGGACGACACGCTGTGAGTGCGGTGCGGCAAACAACACGCGCAGAACGCCTGAATCGCGGTCCTGGTAGTACGTGGCGCTCGAGAACGTCGAGGAGAACAGCGCCGTCATGACGATCATGCCGGGCGTGAGAAAGGTGACGTAGTCGTCGATGTTGCGCGGATCGAGGCCGTCCTGCACACCGGCACCGAGGATCGCCAGCAGCATGAGCGGGAAGAACACCGACGAGTAGAGCTGCGAGCGCGATCGGAAGAAGCCGCGGAGGTCGCGGACGAGCAGTCCCGCGATGGCGTTGAGCGCGTCCATCATGCCGGCTCCTCCGGCGGCGCGCCGTCGCGCGTGATCGCCTTGCCGACGAGCTGGAAGTACACGTCCTCGAGCGTCGAGTGTTCGATCTGGACGCCGGTGATGTGGCCGCCGGCCTCCTGGAACAAACGCGTGAGGAACGGGCTGGCGGCATCAACCGTGACGTGCGATGTCTGGCCGGCGACCCGCACCGTGCCCACTCCCGGCCACGATGCGATGCTTGCGGCGTCGACGGCAGGATCGCCGTTCCAATCGATGCGGACGGCATCGTCACGAAGGCCGCGCTTGAGTTCGGCGGGCGTGCCGTGCGCAACGACACGCCCCTGGTCGAGCAGGGTGACGGTGTGGCAGTAGCGTTCCGCCTCATGGACATCGTTCGTCGCAAGCAGCAGCGTCGTCCCATGCGCGTTCGCTTCGAGCAGGTGCTGCCACAGGTTCTGGCGCGAGTCGAGGTCCAGCGCGAGCGTCGGCTCGTCGAGGAGCAGCAGTGTGGGCTCCGTGAGCAGGGCGCGCGCGAGTTCGAGGCGCCGCTTCATGCCGCCCGAGAGCGTTGCCGTCATCGATGCCGCGCGATCGTCCAGCCCGACGCGTTCGAGCAGCGCGCTCGTCCGCTCGCCGGTGGCGGCGCGCGAGAGCCCGAACATGCGTCCCTGCAGGTGCATCGTCTCGCGCACCGTCATGCCGGGGTCGAGCGACGGCTCCTGGAAGACGATGCCCATGCGGGCCCGCAGCTTCGGCGCCAGCGCTTCGCCCAGCACGCGGACCTCGCCGCCGTCGGGCTTGCGCCGGCCGATGAGCATCGAAAGCAGCGTGCTCTTCCCCGAGCCGTTGGGGCCGAGAAGTCCGAAAATAGCCCCCGCGGGTACCGACAGCGAAAGGCCGTCAAGCGCGCGCCGTTCGCCGTAGGCGTAGACGAGATCACGGATCTCGACCGCGGCCGCCGTCTCGCCGGTGGGGGCAGAAGATGTGAGGATCGTCGTGGCAGTGCTCAAATTCGCGCAGGCTGAACCGCCCGCAGCAGGATAGCAGGCGGCGATCTCGCGCGGAACGTGTCGGCGGCCCGGCTACGGGCCCGTGTGCGTGGCCTCCAGGAAATAGGTCGCGCACGCTTCATCGATCGATGCGGCCGTTAACTTCGGAGTTCTGCTGTCGTACGAGGCCGCGTCGACGATCGCCTCGACGAGGTCGCGCGGGTGGCAGCCACGCAGCTCGCGGTTCTGCCGGGTGTACCGGTGATCGAGCAGATGCGTGATGGCGCTATGGCTGTAGTCGACACGCGCGCGCTCGCACTCCCGCTCGAAAATCGCGTGGAAGTCCTCCAGCGTCGGGTTCGGCAGTTCGACCTTATAGCGGATGCGCCGGAGGAACGCGTCGTCGGCGAGCTCGTGCGGCGAGAGATTGGTGGAGAATAGCACGAGCATGTCGAATGGCACTTCGATCGTCTGCCCCGTGTGCAGCGTCAGGTGGTCGACGCCGCCCTCGAGCGCGCCGATCCAGCGATTGAGTAGCGCAACGGCGGGCATCTGCTGCCGGCCGAAGTCGTCGATGATCATCGTGCCGCCGTTGGCCTTGAGCTGGAGCGGCGCTTCGTAGACCTTCGTGTGCTCGTCGTATATCAGCTCGAGACTGTCGCGCGTTAGTTCACCGCCGGCCCAGATCACCGGGCGGCGGACACGCACCCAGCGCTGGTCGGCGCGCCGCTCCGGCAATGCCTCCATGCTGCCCGCCCGATCATCTGGCAGTAGTACGTGTTTCGAGGGATCGTAGAGATGGACGATCTGCCCGACCACCTCGATGGCGTACGGGATGGACATCGCGCCACCGATCGCGTCGCCGACGGCGCGCGCAGCGGTCGTCTTGCCGTTTCCGGAAGGCCCGTGTATCAGCATCGACCTTCGAGACGCCGCGGCGCGACCGATGCGTGCGACTTCGTCCTTGGGCAGCACGAGTGGCGCGAGCGCGCGCTCAACCTCGATACGGCTGAGCGCCACATCGGCAATCGTCTGCTGGCGGACGCGAGCGATGTAGTCTGCCAGCGCGACCGGCGCGGGCCCTACGTACCCGCTACGGCTCAGCGCCGATTCCGCGCGCGCGAGACCCTTCTGCGAGAGTGTATAGACGTAGTTTGTGCCGTCTCCGTGAGCGCCCAGCACCGTCGCGAGGCCATCCCGTGTCAACGCCTGCATCAACTCCTGCGTCGCGGAGCCCGAGATCTTCATCTTCGCGGCCATCTCAAGGCGCGTGATGCGGCCTTCGTAGAAGAGGCTCTTCAGCGCGATATCGAGCAAGAGCCCCTGGTCGACACCGAGCCCGGCCACGGTGAGCACTTCGTTGAAGGCGCGCGGCGCCGACGCGGCAGACGATGGGATGTACGAGCCCGTGGTCAAGTGGCGTCTCCTTATGCTGGCTGGCGGCAACCGATCGCGGCAAACAGTAGCAGCGTTCGCTACAGATAACGCAGCCAGGCGCGTGCTGTATCGACGGGATGGCACGCCGGCCGGACATTGCTCGAAGCGCGCACCGCGAGTTAGTGTAGATGTAACACTAAGTCGCCGCCGAGTCGTGCGGACGGAGATGCGGAGCGTACGGATGCGAACCCTGCGTGTGGGACTGGCGCAGATCGATACGACCGTCGGCGATCTCGGTGGGAACGCTGACAAGATCATCGACTGGCTTGGACGCGCCCGCGCGCTGGGCGTCGATGTCGTCGCCTTCCCCGAACTGGCGGTCACCGGCTATCCGCCCGAAGACCTCCTGCTTCGGCGGTCGTTCGTCGAGGACAACCTTGCGGCGCTCGATCGCATCGCGGCCGCGGCAACGGGCATCGTCGCGATCGTTGGGTTCGTCGACGGCAGCGAGGCGATCTACAACGCGGCCGCCGTGCTGTGCGACGGGCGGATCTCCACGCGCTATCACAAGCAATTCCTCCCAAACTACGGCGTGTTCGATGAAGCGCGCTACTTTCAGCGTGGCGCCGAGTCGCCGGTGTACGTGATCGCCGGCGTTGACGTGGGCGTGAACGTGTGTGAGGACATTTGGTATCCGGACGGGCCGACGCGCGACCAGGCGCTGGCCGGCGCTGAGGTTATCATCAACATCAACGCCTCGCCGTACCACCGTGGCAAAGGCGCGTACCGCGAGACGATGATCTCGGCCCGCGCGCGCGACAACTCTGTGGCGATCTGCTATGTGAACGCGGTTGGCGGGCAGGATGAGCTCGTATTCGACGGCCACAGCCTGATCTGCGACGAGCGGGGTGTGCTGGTCGCGCGTGGAGTTCAGTTCCGCGAAGACTTGATCGTGTATGACATCGATATCGATGCTGTCGCGAAATCGCGAGTCGACGCGACGCCTGAACGGGCTGGCGCCGAGCTGCGCGGGCCCGAGCGTATGAAGCTTGTCGTGTCGAACGCGGGCTTCGGTGCCGGCAAGCCAGCTGTTACGCCGCCGCTGCCGCCGGTGCTCGATCCTGACGCCGAGGTATGGGATGCGCTCGTGCTGGGAGTGCGCGACTACATCCGCAAGACCGGCTTCGAGACGGTGCTGATCGGCCTTTCTGGCGGGATCGATTCGTCGATCGTCGCCGCGATCGCCGTGGACGCGCTGGGACCCGAACACGTCGTCGGCGTATCGATGCCGTCGCGATTCTCGTCGGAAGGCAGCAAGACGGACGCGCGAGCGCTCGCTGATCGGCTTGGGATCCGGCTGATGATCATTCCGATTGAAGGGGCGTTCGAAGCGTCGTTGGAGATGTTGTCCGAAGCCTTCGCCGATACCCAGTTTGGCACGGCGGAAGAGAACCTGCAGGCGCGGATCCGCGGCAACATCCTCATGTCGCTTTCGAACAAGTTCGGCTGGATGGTGCTGACCACAGGCAACAAGAGCGAGATCGCGACCGGCTATTCGACACTGTACGGCGATATGGCGGGCGGGTTCGCCGTCATCAAGGACGTACCGAAGACGCTGGTGTACGAACTGTCGCGCTATCGAAATCGCGTCGCCGGTCGCGAGATCATCCCGCAGAGCGTGATCGACAAGCCGCCGAGCGCCGAGCTGCGTCCGGACCAGCTCGATACGGACACACTGCCGCCGTACGACGTCCTCGATCCGATCATCGAGGCGTACGTCGAGGAAGATCGTACGATCGATGAGATCACGGCGATGGGGTTCGACGCCTCCTCCGTCAAGCAGGTCGTGAAATTGATCGACCGCAACGAGTACAAGCGCCGCCAGGCGCCGCCCGGCGTGAAGATCACACCGCGAGCATTTGGCCGCGACCGGCGGCTGCCCATCGCCAACCGGTATCGGCCGCGATGACGAGGCCGGGTTGACAGCGATTCACGGGCTGATCTTCGACTACGGCGGCGTGCTTTGGGACATGCGCTGGGATCTGGCGCGGACGCTCGAACAGGAACACGGCCTTCGGGCGCGCACGATCGTCGAGACGCTCTACGGGTCGGATACGTGGCAGCGGCTCGAGGTCGGCGTCGGCGAGCGCGACGCGTGGCTCGACGAGTCGCACCGGGCGCTCGAGGCGGCGGCAGGGCGAGCGTTGCCGCCGATCCACCAGCACTGGCGCGAGCGGCAGCACCTCATCGCACCGAACATCGATCTCATCCGGCGGCTCCGCCCCACGTACAAGACCGCCGTGCTGAGCAACGCCGACAGCTCCTTGACGCGCGCGCTGCGGGAGGCGCACGGCATCTATGATCTGTTCGATGACGTCGTGGTGTCGGCAGATGTCGGCATGGCAAAGCCTGACGTTCGTATCTACCAGTTGTCGGCGCAGCGCCTTGGGCTGACGCCGGGCGAGTGCGTCTTCATCGACGACCTGCCCCGCAACGTCGAGGGCGCGCAGTTGGCAGGGATGCGTGGCGTCCACTTTCTCGTGAACGAGCACACCTTGGAAGCGCAGCTCGCGGAGCTGGGTGTGGTGGTGAACGCGTAAGCTCGATCGGCCCCTTTGCTTTGCGCCGCTGGTCGCAGATAATCGCTCGTACAGCGTGCGGGCGTTTCTGTTGATATGCGGAGGGATGCATGGACTGGCAGGACATCTACAGGCAGCGCCTGACGACGCCGGCCGAGGCGATGAAGGCGGTGCGTTCGGGCGACACCGTGATGATCCCGATCTTCCCACCCGTCACGCTGGCGCTGGCGCTGGCCGCGCGGCGCGACGAGCTGAAGGACGTCATGGTGCGACTGCTCGCGCCCGCCGCCGATCCGGGCTGGCTGCGCATGCCCGACGAGTCGACGTTCAAGGTCGAGTTCGAGCTATACATCGGCGACTTCGCGCGCTTTGTGATGGACGAGCGGCGCGGCACGTACCTGCCTAACCTGTTCTCGCTGGGCATGAAGGCGTACGACGACGGGCGCCACGACGACGTGCGCGTGCCGGACGTGCTCATCTGCACCGTATCGAAGCCGAACCGCGCCGGGTACTGTCACTTCGGCGTCCACAACTGGGTGCAGCGGTCCTACGCCCGGCGCTGCCCGATCGTCATCGCGCAGGTCGACGAGTCACTCACGCAGGTTCATGGCGACGTCTATATCCACGTGTCGGAGATCGACCAGTTCGTCGAGTTCACGCCGCCACCGCTCGAGCGCGCCGCGTTCGACGAGATCATCGCGACGATCGGCGACGAATCCCGCCGCGAGGGGTGGCGCCAGTTGGGGAATGAGCTGCCGTCGTTGCACGTGCTCAGCTCCGTGCGGGCGATCATCCCCGCGCTGGCGCCCGGTGATGTGCGCAGCCTGCTCGGCATGGGTGAGCCGCCCCCGGAGGCGGAGCCGATCGCAAAGCACCTGCACGGGCTGATCCACGACGGCGACACGATCCAGATCGGCGTGGGCGAACCGTCGCGGGGAATGGTGCGGCTGGGCGCGTTCGCCGGGCGCAAGCACCTGGGCATCCACACCGAGCTCGGGTGGCCCGGGCTGGCGAAGATGTGGCGAGACGGCATCGTAGACGGCAGCCAGAAGGAGATCCACACGGGCAAATCGGTCGCCGCGGCCTGGACGGGCTGCGACCCGACCGATCTCGACATCATCGACGACAACCCGCACTTCGAGCTGTACGACCCGGAGTACGTGCTGCACTTCCGCACGCTCACGAAGTTCGACCGCTTCGTCGCCATCAACAACGCCATCACGGTCGACCTGATGGGGCAGATCAACTCGGAGACCGTGTTCGGTGGTCGCATGATCAACGGCACAGGCGGCCAGCCCGAGATGCACATGGCCGGCGCGTTCTCGCCGCGCGGGCGTGCGATCACGCTGCTGCCCTCGACGGCGATGGGCGGCGCCGTCTCGCGCATCGTGACGCAAATGGACCAGGGCTCATTCGTGACGATCCCGCGATTCTTCGCCGATGCCGTGATCACCGAGTACGGCGTCGCGCGGCTCTGGGGCAAGAACCATCGCCAGCGCGCCGAGGAACTGATCGCCGTCGCCCATCCCGATCACCGGGACGACCTGCGCGCCCAGGCCCGCGCGCTGTGGTGGCCGTGAGTAGTGGATAGTGGACAGTGGATAGTGGTTAGTGGATAGTGCGGCAGTGAGGAGTGCGTGGGGTGCTGGCGCACAAACGCGATCCGCACACTGTCATCCTGAGCGTAGCGAAGGATCTAGCTCGTTCTGGCAAGATCCTTCGCACAGCAAGACAGCGTTTGGGCTTCGCTTCCCCCAGCAAGACAGCGTTCCGACGTCGCTTCGCGCAGCATGACGATTCGCGCCAGCAGCAGCGCCGTGCCCCGGCGCGATGCGCCGTCTGCGCTAGCGCATCGTACCGAGGCCCGGCGGGCGGGGGACGATCGAGAGCGTGCAGCGAGACGTGCAGATGAGCTTGCTGGCTTCGTCGCGGATGTCAACGGTCCAAACCTGGCTGGTGCGGCCGATGTGCACCGGTACCGCGACGGCGCGCACGATGCCGCTCATCTTCGGGCGGATGTGATTGGCGTTGATCTCCTGACCGAGCGCCACCATGCCTTCCGCGCAGTTGAGGTTCGCGCCGGTCGACGCCGCGCTCTCGGCCAGCACGACGGATGCGCCGCCGTGGAGCACGCCCATCGGCTGGGGGACGCGGCTGTCGACCTGCATCGTCATGACGACGCGATCTTTCGACACCTCCTCGAACTTGAGCGGGAGCGCGCCGCCAATGACGGTCGCCAGGCGAGCGTTGGAGTTGTCGAGATCGATCGTGTCCTCGTCGGCCATGGATCCTCCGTAGGTAGAAGCGTGTTCGATCAAAGGTAGGACGTGGCGGCGCATGGCGCTAGGACGAACGCGGGCGTACGATCGGTGAACAGCGCGCCGCTATTCGGTGCGCGTTTCACGGAGCAGTGTGCTGCACGGGCGGGCGCGCAGGCTGTCTCCAGCGGCGACTCGCCGAGCGCCCCTACGCCGAACGTTGTTCCTGCACGCGACCAGAGAGAGTGCGGCTGGAGGGATTTGATGGACGAGCGGACGCGGGCGATACGGAACCTCTGCGAGCCGATCGGGGCGAACGTCTACTTCGCACCGGAGGCGCACGCGAACTATGCGCGGCTCGGGCTCGCCGGCTATGGCCCGGGATACTTCTGTAGCCGCGGCGCGTCGCTGGGCAAGCCGAGCGGGCTCGTCGTCACCTCGGCGTTCGGCGTGTTCAGCTCGGCGATCGTCGTGCCGGCGGTGGACGAGGGCTGGTCGAAGAGCGAGCCGGAGCCGCTCCTGCAGGCGCGCTACGACGGCGCGGTCGCATCGCTGCGGCGGCTGCTGGGCGAGCCGGATCCGCGCCAGGTCGGGCGTGGGGTGGAACTACTGCGGCGCGGTCTCGACGCCGCGGAGGGCGCCGGGCACGCGCTGTTCAGCGGCCTGAAATCGCTGCCGTTCCCCGCCGATCCCGTGGGGCAGCTCTGGCGCTGCTGCGACATGCTGCGCGAGCATCGCGGCGACAGCCACATCTCCGTCTGGACGAAGGCAATGCTCCAGCCGATCGAGATCCAGCTGATGTCGGAGCTCCAGATGGGTATCCCGCTCAAGACGTACTCGGCCACGCGCGGCTGGACAACGGCGCAGATGGATGCCGCGATTGAGGGCATGCGCGCCAAAGGCTGGGTTGTGGACAACGAGTTCTCGCCGCAGGGGCGGGCGTTCCGCGAGCGCATCGAGTCCGAGACGGACGAGATGGAAGTGCCGGTCGTCGACGCCATCGGAGGCGACCTCGACGAGCTGCTCGGCATCCTGCGCCCGTGGGCGACCGCGATCGTCAGCGCCGGCATCGCCGGCGGCGGCTACCCCGGCGACGCCAGCGCCATCGCCCAGATGGCCCGCGGCCGCAGCGAATGACGTGATGGCCAATCGCCCCAGAGGCAACAGGGCGTATCCGCAATTGTAGGGGCGCAACCCGTTGCGCCCTCTGCGGGCACGAAGTCGAACTCCGCCACGCGCCGCGAAGCGCCGAGCATCGCCGCGCGGTCGTAGGGGCGCTCTGCGAGTCGCCGAAGGAGACAACCCGTTGCGCCCTCTGCGGGCACGAAGCCGTACTCCACCACCATCGCCCGGCCGACCCGCACGGCCCCCGACGCGAAAACGTCTCACGAATTTGCCAGAGGACGTCTCCACATCGGCGGCAACCTGTGCTAGGATCGGTTACTCGCGTCGAGGCCTCGTGCCACGGTGGAAGGAGATTCCGATGACGACGGATGTGCAGCCCATCGGCTACAAGCGGAGCTATCCCCGCGATGTCCGCATGGACAACGGCAAGACGCTGGACCTGCGCCTGATGAGCGCCGCGGACCGCGACGAGATCGTGCGGTTCGCGCGGGCGCTGCCGAAGCAGGATCTGCTCTTCCTCCGTATGGACATCACGGACCCGCGTAACGTCGACGCCTGGATCGAAAACGTCGAAGCCGACCGCTCCGTCACGATCATGGCCTACGACGGCGAGCACCTGGCCGGCTACGTCACCCTGCACCACAACGAGGTGCTCTGGACGCGCCATGTGGGCGAGATCCGCACGAACGTCGGCGCCGACTACCGCGGCATCCGCCTCGGCGCGCGCCTCGTCGAAGAGATGTTCGCGATCGCGAAGGAGATCGGGCTGAAGAAGATCACCGCGAACATGACGTCGGACCAGCGTGCGGCGCGCGCGACGTTCGAGCGCATCGGCTTCCGTCCGGAAGCGCTGCTGGCGGACCACGTCGTGGACGCCGAGGGCCGCACCCACGACATGCTCATCATGAGCTACGACGTAGACGGCTTCAACGACTGACCGGATGGTTCGAGAGCGATAGCCGAACGGCGGAGCACCTGCTCCGCCGTTGTTCGTGCGTCGCGTCGCGTCGTGCTACGTCGCGGGTACGGCGTGTTCCGCCGGAGCCGGCGCGGCCGCTGCGCCGTTGCCGTTCTGGCCGTTGCCGTTGCGCGCCGGGCGGGCGCCGAAGGACGGCAGATCGCTCACCGGCACGCCCGCTGCTTCGCGCAGCGCCTTGAACTCGTCCGCGCAGTACTTCGCGATCAGGTCCACGTCGTCGATGATGTTCGGGTCCGACATGATGCCCATGTAGAGCGACTTGTCGAAGCTCGTGATGCCGACGCCGATCCCCATATCGCCGGCCAGCGGCACGAACGGGTAGTGCGCCAGCATCCGGTGACCGACGCTGTACAGCGGGATCATCGGCCCCGGCACGTTCGTGCAGACGAGGTTCGCGCCGCCCGGCGGCACACCGCCGGAACCGGCAAGCGCGTGGTACGCGGCGGGGACGTTCGTCGCCACACGCATCAGCGATTCGAATGCGTTGGCCTGGTTCCGCGACTTGAGGCGCTCCATTTCGGCGCGCACCGCGGCGAGGCGCTCGACCGGGTCGGCGATACCGACCGGGATCTCCGGGAGCATCATCGAGACCCGGTTGCCCAGCGCGCCCTTCTCATCGTCGGCGCGCACGTTGACCGGGATCATCAGCCGCAGCGTCATCCCGGGCGTCTTGACGCCGTGGTCGAGCAGGTAGCGGCCGAGGCCGCCGCCGAGGATCGTCAGCATGACGTCGTTCACGGTCCCGCCGACGCTGCTGCGGATGCCGCGGACCTCCTGGAACGACATCTCGGTCACGGCGGCCCGGCGCTTCTTGCCGAGCGGCTTGTTCCACGGCGTGCGTGCGGGCTGCCGTAGCGCCGCGGGCAGCGCGATCTCGAGCGCGCGTCCGAGTTCCGTCATCTGCCGCATCTGCGTCCGCGGGTCGAGCAGATTCTGCTGCCACTCCGTGAACGCCTGCACATCGCGGTTCCACTGGTCGAAGATCGCATCCGCCCACGATTCGAGCGGCGGCGGCGGCGCTTTCGGCTGCCACGGCTCTGCCGGCTGCGGCGTCGGCTCCGGATTCGGCACCAGGTCGAGTACGGCGAGCAGCAGCTCGATGCCGGAAACGCCATCCACCAGGCAGTGGTGGACGCGGCTGAGGTACGCCGTCCGATCGCCTTCGAGCCCGTGGATCGCCGTGATGTCCCAGAGCGGGCGGTCGCGGGGCAGCGGTTCGGCGAAGAGGTCGCCGCACAGCTCCATCAGTTGCTCGGTGGTACCAGGGGCCGGCAGCTCGATGAGTCGCAGGTGCCGGTCCAGCGAGAACCGCGGATCGTCCTCCCAGGTCGGATGGCCGGCGTACATGGGAGGGATGATCGCCCGCTGGCGGTAGCGCGGAATCAGGTGCATGCGGGCGTCCATGCTCGCATACATCTTCTCGAACGGGATCGTGCCTTCGTAGATGGCGACCGAGCCGATGTGCAGCGGGGCATCGGGCTTCTCGAAGTAGAGAAACCAGGCGTCCTCCGCGCTCATGCGTCGCGAAAGGTTCGTCGCAGCCATGTGGCATTGCCTCCAGCGCCGCCGTCACGTGTGGACGGGTGATCCTTTTAGCGATTATACTCCTCGAAATCGCCCGGTACATTACCGGGACGATAAGATTCGGGCAGGAAATGCTCATCTTGCCCGGGTTGAGGAGATACGGCGGGCACCCCTGCGCATTTTGTATGATATCGGTGGTGGTGGACGGCCGGTTGGCGATTCGCCGATAGGTGCGCAGCGTCGCACGAAGGGGGACGCGTGACGACGAACGGAGTTGCCTCACCCGACTTGCTCTCGGGCTATGAGCCGACAAATCGCCCACTGTGGCTCGAGGCGCTGTTCCCGGTCGACTGGCTCGCCCTCCATATGTCCCCCGTCTACTACGGATTTGGCGTACCGCGCGGCCACGGCGAGGCCGTGATCCTCGTACCCGGCTTCCTCGGCGACGACCGCTACCTCACCGAGATGCACCTCTGGCTTCGCCGTATCGGATACAAGCCTTACTTCTCCGGGATCGGCCGCAACGTGGACTGCCCCGACCTTCTGACGCAGCGGCTCGTGATGACCGTCCACCAGGCCCACGAAGACACCAAGCAACAGGTGTCGATCGTAGGCCATAGTCTTGGCGGCATGCTCGCGCGCGCCGCCGGGCATCGAGAGCCGGCGTTGGTGAAGCAGGTGATCACGATGGGGTCGCCGTTCCGCAGCGTGCGCGCGCACCCGCTGGTGTTGAGCGCGGCGAACTTCGTGCGGTCGAACATCGTGCGGGAGCGGAAGCATCGGCGCGAAGTGACGAGCAGTTGCTTCACGCCCGAGTGTTCGTGCGCGTTTGTCACAGCACTGCGCGACGACCCGCCGCCAGACGACTTCCAGCGCAGAGCGATCTTCTCCAAGTGCGACGGCGTTGTCGACTGGCGGTCCTGCATCGAGGACGAAGCTGCGCTGAATCGCGAAGTGACGGCGACGCACATCGGCATGGCGTTCAATCCGGACGTGTACCGCACGGTCGCGAATCTGCTCGCAGGCGTCGAGGCAGTCTAGTCGCGCCGAAGTCATCTCGGTTCGCCGCGTCGACGTCGACCGCTGCCCCATCGCGCACTTCTCAGGCACATGGAGGACGCATGCCCAACACCTTCACCATCGGTGATCTGGAAGTCATCGCCGTGTCTGACGGCGAGGTGACCTTGACGGCGAAGGGATACTTCGCCGGGACGACTGACGCGGAGTGGGAGGCGCACGCGCGCTGGACGGATCACGAGGGCAATCTCGTCTTCCCGTTCGGTTGCTTCCTCGTGCGGTCGGGCGATCGGCGGGTGCTCATCGATACAGGGTTGGGCCCGATCACGTTCGGCGACTATCGCGGCGGCGAGCTACTCCGCCAGCTCGCCGAGGCGGGCGTGATGCCGGAGGAGATCGACGTCGTGTTCATCACGCACCTGCACGCCGACCACTGCGGCTCAGCAGCGCTGAAGGTCGATGGCGAAATGCGCCGGACGTTCCCGAACGCCACATATCGCTGGACATCGGCGGAGCAAGAGTACTGGACGGGCGGCAATCTCCCGGCAGGCTCGATCGCGCGGAAGGACATCTTCGCCGCCGTGGCGCCGCGGTTCGAGGCGGCGGACGGCGGCGCGTCGCTGGCGCCGGGCATCGACGTGTACTCGATGCCAGGGCACACGCCGGGACATGCGGGCGTCGTGCTGTCGTCCGGCGATGCGCGCGCGTTCATCCTCGGCGACGGCATCAGCTGTCCGGCGCAGTTCGAAGAGCCGGAGTGGTCCGGGCTTGGCGATATCGACCCGAAACTCGCGAGGCGTTCGCAGGAGGCGCTCGCGCGCGAGGTCGAGGGCACCGGCGCGCTCATCGGCACGAGCCACTTCCCAGGGCTGACCTTCGGCCGCGTCATGACCGGCGAGGGGAAGCGGTACTGGCAACCGGTCTGACTTGCGCAGCGCACATCGGAGACGCGAAGAGGGGCGGTCGCTCAAGCGACCGCCCCTCTCGTTGCCGATTTTGGCGGTAGTGTTAGGCGACCTCCGCCTTCGCGGCTTCGGGCTTCGCGACGGCGGACTTCACCGCGCTGGTGGCCTTGCTGGCCTCGTCGGTCACGCCGGTGGTCACGCGGGTGACGCCGGTGCGCACGCGCTCCGCGGTCGTGCTCACGAGGTCGCGCGTCGCCTCAACGGCTGCCTCGCCGGCGGCGCGCTGCGCCTTGATGACCTTCTCGATCACTTCGCGGCCCTCGGTGCGCGACTCGGACAGTTCGTCGAACATCTGGCGGGCCAGCTCCAGCGCGCGCCCCTGGGCCTTCGTGGTCGACTCCATCATCGTGCGGTAGAAGCCGCCCACGTCAGTGGGGTCGGCAGCGAACGTGCGGCCGAGCTCGACCGCCTCGCGCTGGCCGCGCTGGGCCTCGGCGAGCAGGTTGTTCGAGACGCGGAAGCCGCGCTCGTTGCCGGCTTTGATCGCCTCGATGATGGCGTCGTAGCTCTCGGTCAGGGCCTCAAAGTACTTGTCTGCGGCGGTGTTCTTCGCCATGGTTCTGGTTCCTCCTCTGGAAAATTAGACGGGCCTGGGACTTGCGTCACCTCGTTGATAGATGTAGATTACACATAGCAACGGAACGCTGTCAAGGGCGATCCGCAGGAATGTTGACAGAGCCTCGATCACGCGGAAGTCGTGGCGCGCGGATAGGCGACATAACGAAGATGCTGGCGAATTAACGCGCCGAACATATCCAGGCTAGGAGAACGTGATAGCATGGCCAAGAACAGCGAACAGGAGCAGCAGTCCGGCCCGGAGCCCTTCCGGATGCACGGCGATCTCCTCACGACGACGCTGCTGGCGTTCCTGAGAAACTGGAATGCGTACGGATACCAGCTCGCGCAGCAACTGGCTTCGGCGGGACTGCCGGCATTTGATTCCGGGACGGTGTACCGCACGTTGCGGCAGCTCGAGCGGACGGGGCTCGTCTCGTCGTTCTGGGATACGTCGGAGTCCGGGCCCGCGCGGCGTATGTACTCGCTCACTAAGGCGGGCGACCTGTTCCTGTCGAGCTGGATCGACGTGCTGGGCCGCTACCAGGCAGTCCTACAGAAGACGATCCAGGGCTTCGACCGCGCCGAAGCTGTCGAGGAGCCGGAGCCGCCGCGCGCGGACAGCGCGTAATCACAGGTATCAAGGACGGTCAGGCGCAAGGAGTGCAGTGATGGTTGAGAAGGCAGAACAGGCAGCGAACCCTTTGGACACGTGGCGGCAGTTCATCACGGACTCAGAACGCCAGTGGAACGGCTTCTTCAAGGAGGTCCTCGGCACGGAGGGCTTCTCCAGTTCGATGAACGCTGCCGTCGAGGCGTCGCTGACGTTGCAGCGGCTCGTCGCCGACAACCTGGAGCGCTACTACACGACATTCAACATTCCGACGCACAACGATCTTGTGGCGCTGGGCGAGCGGATGAAGGCGATCGAAGAGTCGCTGGCGCGGCTGGAGTCGGCGCTCGCACAGTCGAACCCGAAGCTTGCCGCGGTCATCCGTCCGGCGGCACGGCGCAAGCCTGCCCGCACCAAGCGCCCGGCCGCCGCCGCCGCGCGCTCCACGAACGGCAACGGCAAGTAGCGCGCGGACGCCCGACCACGAAGCCCGCTCGCGCGGTGACCGTACATGGGATGCCACGCGTACGCGCTTAAGAGCGTGTCTGCTACATGCGGATGCGGTGGTTGAGGGTGACGCCGCCGAGGTGATCCTCCCGCTTGCCGGCTCAGTCGCCCAACAAATCGGTTGCCCTGCGGGGTGGCCTTCTCCTACACTCCTGACAACAGCCAAAATCGACCAAGGAGAAGCGAAATGCGGGAAGCGTTCATGTCCATCCAGATAGGAATCACCACCTATTCAGAGGGAATGACGCTCAATGCGAACGTTGAACTTGGGGATTTTGGCGCATGTAGACGCCGGTAAGACAAGCCTGACCGAGCGGCTGCTCTACGCCGCCGGTGTCATCGACGAGATCGGCAGCGTCGATGACGGCAGCACCCAGACCGATTCTCTGGCGCTTGAACGCCAACGCGGCATTACGATCAAATCTGCCGTTGTGTCGTTCGTCGTCGACGACGTCACCATCAACCTGATCGACACGCCCGGCCACCCGGATTTCATCGCCGAGGTGGAACGCGTGTTGAGCGTGCTCGACGGCGCCGTGCTGGTGGTCTCCGCCGTCGAAGGCGTGCAGGCGCAGACGCGGGTGTTGATGCGGACGCTGCAGCGGCTGCACATTCCGACGCTCCTATTCGTCAATAAGATCGACCGTGCGGGTGCGGACGATGTCCGCGTGCTGCAGGCGATCTCGGAAAAGCTCACACCGGCAATCGTCGCCATGGGATCGACGTGCGATATTGGCACGCGCGGCGCGGCCGCCGCGGCCTACGGCGCGGGCGATGGAGCGTTCACGGCCAGGCTCGCAGACCTGCTCGCCGAGCACGACGACGCGTTTCTCGCGGCCTTCGTCGATGACGAGGCGGCGGTTTCGTACAGCCAACTCCGCGACGCGCTGGCGGCGCAGACGAAACGGGCGCTGGTTCATCCGGTGTTCTTCGGGTCGGCTATCACCGGTGCGGGCGTCGGTGCGTTGACCGCCGGTATCACAGAGCTGCTGCCTGCGCGCGAAGGCGATGCTGACGGCCCCGTCTCGGGAACAGTGTTCAAGGTCGAACGCGGCCCAGCCGGGGAGAAGATTGCATACGTCCGCATGTTCTCGGGAAGCGTACACGTGCGCGATCGGCTCCGGTTCCGAGACGATCGTAAGGGCAAGGTTACGGCAATAAGCGTGTTCGAACGCGGCTCGGCGGTGCAGCGTGCGGCGGTCATTGCCGGGCAGATTGGAAAGCTCTGGGGGTTGGGCGATGTTCGGATCGCCGATGCGATCGGCGTGCCGCGCACGAACGCCGATCGCCACTACTTCGCGCCGCCGACACTAGAGTCGGTCATCTCTCCGTGCCGCCCCACTGACATCGGTGCGCTGAGGGTCGCGCTCGACCAGCTCGCCGAGCAAGACCCGCTCATCAACCTGCGACAGGACGATGTCCGGCAGGAGATCTTCGTTTCGCTCTACGGCGAGGTGCAGAAGGAGGTTATCCAGGAAACGCTGGCCACCGAGTACGGCATCGAGGTCGACTTCCGCGAGACGACGACTATCTGCATTGAAAGACCCTTCGGAACCAGCGAGTCCGTCGAAGTCCTCTACGCAAAGACGAAGACAAACGTCACCGGGAACTGCTCGCCCATCAGCTCGAACCCGTTCCTCGCCACGGTCGGGCTGCGCCTCGACCCTGCGCCGATCGGCTCGGGCATCGAGTTCCGGCTAGCCGTCGACGTTCGCCTGGTGCCGATCTACATCTACAAGACCGTCGACACCTTCGTCGACCACATGGGGCAGTACGTCCGCGAGACGCTGCAGGAGGGCCT
>Ga0080064_1000425_pt1 | contig 112569 bp, 120 predicted proteins | sample Subgrocontami54m_FD_69260 | JGI IMG/M metagenome (GOLD analysis project Ga0080064, IMG submission 69260) | Subsurface groundwater microbial communities from S. Glens Falls, New York, USA - GMW46 contaminated, 5.4 m (SPADES assembly) (version 2) ...
CGACGGATGTGACGGGCAGCGTGGAGTTGCCCGCGGGTACCGAGATGGTGATGCCCGGTGACAACATCAAGATGGTGGTGACCTTGATTGCTCCGATCGCGATGGAGCAGGGCGTGCGCTTTGCCATTCGCGAGGGCGGCAGGACCGTCGGCGCCGGTGTCGTCGCCAAAGTCGTCGAGTAGTCCAGACTAACAGCAATCGGGTAACGAAAAGGAGCGCGGTCTTACGGCCGCCAAGCATGCAAAGCCAACGCATCCGAATTCGACTTAAAGCATTTGACTATCGATTGATCGATCAGTCGGCGCTCGAGATCGTCGATGCGGCGAAGCGCACAGGTGCGGTGGTCAAGGGCCCGGTGCCATTGCCTACCCGCAAGCAGCGGTTCGACCTGCTACGCTCGCCGCACGTCAACAAGACTTCGCGTGAACAGCTGGAAATACGCACCCATCTGCGACTGATGGATATCATTGATCCCACGGACAAGACCGTCGACGCGCTGATGAAGCTCGATCTGCCGGCAGGCGTGGACGTGGAAATCAAAGTGCACTAGTACAGAACATCCGGCTTGTGCCTTGGCACTGGCCGGCGAAATCTCCCGGCCAATTGCAGCCGGGGCCCGGATCGATCCGGGTCCAAAAAACATTTGAGAGTGAATCATGAGTATTGGACTAGTCGGCCGAAAGGTCGGCATGACGCGCATCTTCACGGACGACGGCGAAACGCTGCCGGTGACGGTGCTCGACGTGTCCGACAATCGCGTTACGCAAATCAAGACGCCCGAGAAGGACGGTTACGTAGCCGTTCAAGTTGCATTCGGCAAGCGACGTGCGAGCCGGGTGAATAAGTCACTTGCGGGGCATCTTGCCAAGGCCGGGGTAGAAGCAGGCCATACCCTGAGGGAGTTCCGTGCCAAGGCCGAAGAGGTCAGGGATCTAAAGGCTGGCGGCAAGATCGGCGTCGAGTTCTTCAAGGTCGGCCAAAAGGTGGATGTAAGCGGGATCACCATAGGCAAGGGCTTTGCCGGGGTTATCAAGCGCCACCATTTCTCGTCCCAGCGCGCGACCCATGGCAATTCGATTTCCACGAACCGACCTGGGTCCACAGGCCAAAACCAGGACCCAGGTCGCGTTTTTCCCGGCAAACGCATGTCGGGCCACCTCGGTAATGCTCGCCGCACGACCCAGAATCTGGTGGTTGTCCGGGTCGATACCGCGCGCCAGTTGCTGCTGATCAAGGGTTCTGTTCCCGGGTCAAGCGGCCGCGACGTGATCGTGCGTCCGGCGGTCAAGGGTTAAGGGGCGGACGATGGAGCTCAAGCTTATTGACGACCAAGGTTCTGCCACGGCGCTGCCGGTATCGGACATCCTGTTTGGACGCGATTACAATGAAGCGCTCGTGCATCAGTTGGTAGTCGCCTATCAGGCGAACGCGCGCTCAGGCACGCGCAAGCAGAAAGAGCGCAGCGAAGTCGCGAAATCGACGCGCAAGCCGTGGCGCCAGAAGGGCACCGGGCGGGCGCGGGCAGGTATGGCTTCCAGCCCGCTTTGGCGCGGTGGTGGAAAGATTTTCGGCGCCAGCCCGGACGAAAATTTCACGCAGAAAGTTAATCGCAAGATGTATCGGGCGGGGATTGCCTCGATCCTGTCGCAGCTGGCTCGAGAGGATCGCATTCGCGTGGTGGAGGAGTTTCGGGTTGCCGAGCCGAAGACAAAACTGCTCGTGCAGAAAGTCAAGGCGATGGGATTCGACGGAGTGCTCGTTATCACCGATGAGCTGGACGAGAATCTGGTGCTTTCATCGAGAAACCTGATAGACGTCGAGATTCTGCCGGTACAGCAAACAAACCCGGTGGCGCTGGTGCGACACCCCAGCGTCCTGCTTACGCGCAAGGCCATGTCCCGGCTCGAGGAGATGCTCAAATGACCGCCGCGGCGACCTTTTCGGCGGAGCGCTTGATGGATGTCGTGCTTGCGCCCGTGATTTCCGAGAAAAGCACGATGCTTGCCGACAAGAACCGCCAGTACGCGTTCCGGGTATCGGGGCGCGCGACGAAACCGGAAATCAAGGCGGCGATCGAACTCCTGTTCAAGACCAAGGTTAAGTCGGTCACCGTCACCAATGTCAAAGGCAAGGAAAAGCGCGTCGGGAAGTTCACCGGACGCCGGCGCAACTGGAAAAAGGCCTACGTATGCCTGGCACCGGGGCAGGAAATCAATTTCGCGGCTACCGAATAAGTACAACGATGCTCTGCAGCGCCACATTGCGATGCTCCCGGCCTGCTGCATGGCATGGCATAAACGTCAGAAGAGGCTAAAGTATGCCGTTAGTAAAAATTAAACCGACTTCGCCGGGGCGCCGCGCACTGGTCAAGGTGGTAAATCCGCAGTTGTACAAGGGCGGACCGCACCAGCCGCTGGTGTCCAAGCAGGTACGCGGCAGCGGCCGTAACAATCTGGGCCGGATCACCGTGCGCCATAAGGGCGGCGGACACAAGCATCACTATCGTGCTATCGACTTCCGGCGCGACAAGGATGGTGTCGCCGCACGCGTTGAGCGGCTGGAATACGACCCGAATCGCAGCGCCCACCTCGCCCTGCTCCTCTATGCCGACGGAGAGCGGCGCTACATCATTGCGGCGAAAGGCATGGGCGCCGGAGCACAGTTGATGTCCGGCGCGGATGCGCCTATCAAAGCGGGTAATACGTTGCCTCTTCGGAACATACCGGTTGGCACGACCGTGCATTGCATCGAGATGATGCCGGGGAAGGGGGCGCAGCTCGCTCGTTCCGCCGGGGCATCGGCTCAGTTGCTGGCGCGCGAAGGTTCCTACGCGCAAATACGCCTTCGGTCCGGCGAGATCCGCAAGGTCCATGTGGATTGCCGGGCCACCATCGGCGAAGTCGGCAACGAAGAACACAATCTCGAGTCCATCGGCAAGGCCGGTCGCAAGCGCTGGCGCGGCGTTCGCCCGACTGTGCGAGGCGTGGCAATGAACCCGATCGATCACCCTCATGGCGGCGGCGAAGGGCGTACTTCCTCCGGCAGACCGCCGGTTTCACCCTGGGGCGTACAGGCCAAGGGATACAAAACACGGCGCAACAAGCGGACTCAGAGCATGATCGTCCGCGACCGGCGCCGGACCTAAGTTGGAAGGCTAAGCTATGTCTCGATCAGTCAAAAAAGGTCCCTTCGTGGACCATCACCTCCTGAAAAAAGTTGTCGCTGCGCGCGATACCAGCGATAAGCGCCCGATCAAGACCTGGTCAAGGCGCTCGACGGTGGTGCCCGAATTCATCGGGCTGACCCTGGCCGTGCATAACGGGAAGGCGCACATACCGGTGTATGTGACCGAGAACATGGTCGGCCACAAGCTCGGAGAGTTCGCGCTTACCCGCCAGTTCAAGGGCCATACCTCGGACAGGAAGACCGCCGCGCCTGCCAGTCGCGCGCCGGTCACTAAGTAAGCAAGGGGATCACCATGGAAACTCGCGCGATCGTAAGGGGGGTTCACCTATCCGCCCAGAAGGGCAGGCTTGTCGCGGATATGATCCGCGGCCTGCCGGTTGACCGGGCACTAAATGTTCTTGCATTTAGTCCGAAAAAGGCCGCGGCGATCCTGAAAAAGGCGCTGGAGTCGGCTATCGCCAACGCGGAGCACAATGATGGCGCCGATATCGACGCACTCAAGGTCAAGCGGGTGCTGGTAGAGCGCGGAACCTTTCTGCGCCGGTTTCAGGCACGCGCCAAGGGCCGCGGCAACCGAATATTGAAGCAGACCTGCCACGTTTACATCACGGTCGGGGACTAGAGGCCATATATGGGACAGAAGATAAATCCGATCGGATTCCGGCTGGCGGTCAATCGGAACTGGAGTTCGCGCTGGTACGCGAACAAGCGCGCCTTTGCACCGATGCTGGCGGAGGACATCAAGGTACGCGCCTTTCTCCGCGGCAAGTTATCTCACGCCTCGGTGGGGCGGGTCCTGATCGAACGGCCCGCGAAGGACGCGCGAATCACGATCTTCTCGGCGCGTCCCGGGGTCGTGATCGGCAAGAAGGGCGAAGAAATCGAATCGCTCAAGGCGGAACTGCGCCGGATCATGGGGGTCCAGCATGTTCATGTGAATATCGAAGAGATCCGCAAGCCCGAGATTGATGCGCAGCTGATCGCGGATTCAATCGCGCAGCAGCTCGAGAAGCGAATCATGTTCCGCCGTGCAATGAAACGGGCGATGCAGAATGCAATGCGACTTGGCGCTCAGGGTATCAAGATCATGAGCGCCGGACGCTTGAACGGGATTGAGATCGCCCGAACCGAGTGGTACCGGGAAGGGCGGGTGCCGCTCCATACGCTGCGTGCCGATATCGATTACGGGACGAGCGAAGCCAAGACCACCTACGGCGTGATCGGCATCAAGGTCTGGGTGTACAAAGGCGAGGTCGCACCCAAGAGCGAGACGCAGGCCGCGCTGCCGGCGGCGTCACTGCCGGCTGCTTCGGATGAGCCATCGGCGCCCAAGAAGGCCAAGAAGCCGGCGCCGAAGCCGGGCGCGAGGCGCCTGGCGGCGAAGGAAAGGGTGCCCGCCGCGCCCGGGTCGGATGCCGAGAAGAAGCCTGCGCGTCGCAGCACTGCAGGGAAGGCACATGCCGAGGGCGCTGCTGCTCCCAAGACTGCGGTCAAGCGCGTTCGTAAGATCGCGAAGGATGATGCAGCATCGCCGGACGCACCAGCCAAGGATGACTCATCGTCCTCCGGCGCCGAAGGCAAGGATTGAAAGGAACCTGAGCGATGCTGCAACCTGCACGTACCAAGTACCGAAAGCAGCAAAAGGGCCGCAACACCGGTGTTGCGACCCGCGGCAACAAGGTCTCATTCGGCGAGTACGGCCTGAAGGCGATCGGCCGCGGACGACTCACCGCCCGCCAGATCGAAGCTGCGCGCCGTGCGATGTCGCGACACATCAAGCGTGGCGGCCGGATCTGGATTCGGATTTTCCCGGATAAACCCGTGTCGCAGAAGCCTGCCGAGGTTCGCATGGGCAACGGCAAGGGAAATCCAGAGTATTTCGTCTGCGAGATCCAGCCTGGCAAGGTTCTCTACGAGATGGATGGCGTCACGGAAGTTCTGGCGCGGGAGGCCTTCCAACTGGCTGCAGCAAAGTTGCCGCTGAAGACATCTTTCGTGCAACGTATGTTGGGATAGTCATATGAATGCGAGTGAAATACGCGCCAAGTCGGGCGCTGATCTGCAAAAGGAGCTGAATGACCTGCTGAAGGCGCGCTTCGGATTGCGCATGCAGCTGGCCACGCAGCAGCTGACCAACACCAGCCAGTTGCGAAAGGTGCGCCGCGATATCGCGCGCGTTCGCATGGTGCTGCGAGAAAAAGGGCCGAAATGAACGAGCAGCCAGCAGGGGTCGAGACCGCCAAGAACCGCCGCACCCTGGTGGGGCGGGTGGTGAGTGACAAGATGCAAAAGACGGTCACGGTTCTCGTCGAGCGGCGCGTGAAGCATGCGCTGATCGGAAAAATCATCACGCGGTCGCAGAAGTACCATGCCCACGCAGAGAGCGGCGAGTTTCGCGAGGGCGATCTGGTGGAGATCGCGGAGACGCGGCCGATTTCAAAGACCAAGGCCTGGCGCGTCACACGCCTGCTGGAGAAGTCCAGGCTCGTCTAGTCGTTACAGGACGCTTGAACCAAGGGCCGAATTCAAGCTACAATGAAAGGCTTTCCGCGGCTTTATCGCGGCAAAGCGCACCACCCCGAACGGGATCCAAGACTGGCCGCACCGCCTCATGGGCAGAGCGGAAAAAGTTGGATGGAGAACAGCAATGATTCAAATGCAATCCATATTGGACGTCGCCGACAATACCGGTGCGCGAGCTGTCATGTGCATCAAGGTTCTGGGCGGATCGAAGCGCCGCTACGCGAGCATCGGCGATGTGATCAAGGTGAGCATAAAGGACGTGGCGCCCAGGGGGCGTGTCAAGAAGGGCGAGGTGTATCACGCGGTAGTGGTGCGTACCGCCAAGGGCGTGCGCCGTGCCGACGGGTCCCTGATTCGCTTCGATTCCAATGCCGCGGTATTGCTCTCCGCCAAGTTCGAGCCGATCGGCACGCGTATTTTCGGGCCGGTTACCCGCGAGCTGCGAACAGAGAAATTCATGAAAATCGTGTCGCTTGCCCCGGAAGTTCTTTAGCCAGGGCGAATGCACGCGCAAGTGAGAAGTTGCGGCGGTTGTTTCTAACGGCCAGTGCGGAACGGATTTTCAAGGGACAAGCGGTCATGCAGAAGATCAAAAAAGGCGACGAGGTCATCGTAATTGTCGGCCGTGACAAGGGCCGTCGCGGGAGCGTCGCCCGTATGGTGGACGAAAGCCATGTTGTGGTGGATGGTGTCAACCGTGTCAAGAAGCATCAGCGCCCCAACCCCATGAAGGGAGAGGCAGGGGGAATCGTGGAGCGCGACATGCCGATCCACGTCTCGAATATTGCGCTGTTCAATCCGGCCACCCAGAAGGCGGATCGGGTCGGTGCCAAGCAGCTTGAGGACGGGCGAAAAGTACGGGTCTTCAAGTCGAACGGCGAGCAGCTGGACATATAAGGGATAGAGATGGCGAAGCAAGCACCTCCGAAGGAAAAGCAGGAAAAGCAGAAGGCGGAAAAGCCGGCCGCGGACAAAGGCGCGAAGCAGGCAGCCGGCCGCGCCAGGGTCGCGGAACGGGCGGCGACGCCGAAACTCAGTGACGGCAAGGAGCTTCCCGCGCCGCCGGCCAGGCTGCGCGGTGTCTATCGTGATCAGATCGTTCCCGATCTGATGAAAAAGTTCGGCTACAAGTCGGTCATGCAAGTGCCACGGTTGCGCAAGATCACGCTGAACATGGGCGTCGGCGAGGCGACCTCGGATAAAAAGCTGCTCGACAATGCCATGGGCGACATGCTCAAGATAGCGGGCCAGAGGCCGGTGCTTACGAAGGCCCGCAAGTCGATTGCGGCGTTCAAGCTCAGGGCCGGTTTCCCCGTTGGCTGCATGGTTACTTTGCGTGGTGCGCGGATGTACGAATTCCTTGATCGCCTGGTAAACATTGCGATCCCGCGGATTCGGGACTTTCGCGGCATTTCCGCGAGAGCCTTTGACGGCCGGGGGAACTACAGTCTCGGCGTCAAGGAACAAATAATTTTTCCGGAGATCGACTACGACAAGGTGGACGCGCTCAGGGGGCTGAACATCAGCATAACGACCACGGCGAAATCGGACGATGAAGCGCGCGCCCTGCTGGCCGCATTCCGTTTTCCGTTTCGCGCCCAGGGATAGGGAGCAGAGGCAGATATGGCGAAACTTTCAGTCATCAACCGCGAAAAGAAGCGTCGCAAGACTGTCGAGAAATTCAGCGTCAGGCGCAAGGCGCTGCTCGCGCTCGTGCAAAGCGCAAGCACTCCGGACGCGAAGAGAGAAGACGCTCGCGAGAAGCTTCAGAAGCTGCCGCGCAACGCCAGCCCCTCTAGGCTGCGCAATCGTTGCGCCATGACCGGGCGGCCGCGCGGTGTCTATAGAAAATTCGGCCTCGGCCGCAACAAGCTGCGCGATCTGGCAATGCGCGGCGAGGTCCCCGGCGTCGTGAAGGCGAGCTGGTAAGGAGAGTGGCATGAGCATGAGCGACCCAATCTCCGACATGCTGACACGCATTCGCAACGCGCAGATGGTCGGACACACCGAAGTTGTGATGCCAGCCTCGAAGCTGAAGGCTTCGATCGCCCAGGTACTCAAGGACGAAGGCTATATTGAGAATTTTTCCATGCGCGCCGGAGAGGGAAAATCCGAGATCGCGATCGGCTTGAAGTACTATGCCGGCAGCCCCGTCATTGAGCGGATCGAGCGCATCTCAAAGCCGGGCCTCAGGGTCTACAAGGGGCGCGACGATTTGCCCAGGGTAATGAACGGACTCGGCATTGCAATCGTCTCCACATCGCGCGGTGTAATGACCGATCGCAAAGCGCGCGCTTCAGGCGTGGGTGGCGAAGTACTCTGCATCGTCGCCTGACGGCGGTATTGCCGGAAAACACTTCAGAGAGCCAACGATGTCCAGAATCGCAAAGAATCCGATTCCATTGCCGAAAGGTGTAGAGGTGAATGTCGCCTCCGGCCAGATATCGGTGAAGGGTCCCCTTGGCACGATCGCACGTGCCGAAGATCCAAATGTCGGAATAGAGCGCGACGGCGAAACGCTGTTGTGCAAGGCGCTTGGCAATTCGCGGCATGCAAATGCCATGTCGGGAACCATGCGCGCACTGGTCGCGAACATGGTGACTGGAGTCACCAAGGGATTCGAGCGCAAACTCGCGCTGGTTGGCGTCGGATACCGCGCTCAAGCGCAGGGGGACAAACTCAATCTGGCGCTCGGATTTTCGCATCCAGTCGTCCACGAGATGCCGAAGGGCGTAAAGGTGACCACGCCCACCCAGACGGAAATCCTGATCGCCGGCGTGGACAAGCAACTCGTCGGGCAGGTCGCAGCCGAGGTGCGCGCCTATCGCCCCCCCGAGCCCTACAAGGGCAAGGGCGTGCGCTATTCGGATGAAAAAGTCGTCTTGAAAGAGACGAAGAAGAAATAAGCAGAGGCCAACGCGATGATCGACAAAAATCCCGCACGACTCAGGCGTGCGCGCCAGACCCGGCTCAGAATTCGCGATATCGGGACGGTACGGTTGACGGTACACCGCAGCAATTCCCACATTTACGCGCAGTTGATGAGCGCGGCCGGCGACAAGGTTCTGGCCAGCGCATCTTCCCTCGAAAAGGACTTGCGCGGACAGTTGAAGTCAGGCGGAAACCGCGATGCTGCGGAAGTTGTCGGACGCAGAATCGCAGAGAAGGCGAAGGCGGCAGGCATCGAACGGGTAGCGTTTGACCGCGCTGGCTACCGGTACCACGGTCGCGTCAAGGCTCTGGCAGATGCCGCGCGTGCCGGCGGGCTCAAGTTTTGAGCCTCGATTATCACGACTCTAGAATCTAGGAAGCCTCCATGGCAAAGATACAGCCCAGAATGCAATCCGAGGACCGTGGTGATGGCCTGCGGGAGAAGATGGTTGCCGTCAACCGCGTCACAAAAGTTGTGAAAGGCGGGCGCGTACTCGGCTTCGCTGCGCTCACAGTCGTGGGCGATGGCGACGGCGGAGTGGGAATGGGCAAGGGCAAGGCGCGCGAAGTACCCGTCGCCGTTCAGAAGGCGATGGAAGAGGCGCGCCGCAAGCTGTTCAAGGTCAAGCTGCGCAACGGAACCCTGCACCACACGGTGATCGGGCGGCACGGCGCCGCGACCGTGCTGATGCAACCGGCATCAGAGGGCACGGGAATCATTGCCGGCGGACCGATGCGCGCGGTCTTTGAAGTGATGGGCATGACCAATATTCTCGCCAAATGCTTTGGTTCGACCAATTCATACAATGTCGTGCGCGCAACCCTGAACGGGCTCGAGGCGATGAATACGCCCGCGGAGATTGCGGCCAAGCGCGGCAAGAAGATTGAAGACATCCTTTCCTGAGGCGGCCATGGCGGAAAAGATATTGAAAATCAAACTGGTGAAGGGAATCGCCGGGACGCGCTCTGATCAGCGTGCGACGATAAACGGGCTGGGACTGCGCCGCGTCAATCAAGTTGTTGAACTGGTGGACACGCGGGCGGTGCGCGGCATGATCAACAAGGTGAATCATCTGGTTCGCCTCGAGGACTAGATCCAGGGACGCGATTCCCGGATCAACTTACGCTCAGGAATCGAACATGCGAATGAACTCGTTGAGGCCGGGAGCCGGCTCCAAGAAAACGCGTCATCGCGTTGGCCGCGGCATCGGGTCGGGCTGGGGCAAGACGGCAGGTCGCGGCCATAAGGGTCAGCGCGCGCGCTCCGGTGGGTTTCACAAAGTCGGGTTTGAAGGCGGCCAGATGCCGCTGCACCGGCGCCTTCCGAAGCGCGGATTCACCTCTACGACACGCAATCTGTACGCCGAGGTTCGCACCGGCGCGCTCGAAGGGGCCGCGGCCGGCGACATCGATCTTGCCTTCCTGAAAGCGGAAGGGCTCGTGCCGCGCCAGGTAACCGAGGCAAAAGTGATACTCGCGGGAAAGCTTACCCGGAAGCTGGTGCTGAAGGGAATTGGGGTGACCAAGGGTGCGCGCGCCGCGATCGAAGCTGCAGGCGGCCAGATCATCGCGCAAGTCGAAAGCAAGGCTGAGTAGGCCGACGGTGGCAGTCAAACGGTGATGAGCCTTGGCAACTAGTCTCCCAAACGCGGGCAAGAGCGGGCGCTACGGCGATCTTAAGAAGAGGTTGCTGTTCCTGCTCGGGGCTTTGCTCGTGTTCCGGATTGGTGCGCATATTCCGGTTCCGGGAATTGACCCGAATGTGCTGGCTGATCTGTTCAAGAGCCAGCAGGGCGGCATTCTGGGCATGTTCAACATGTTTTCCGGGGGCGCTTTGTCGCGCTTCACGATTTTTGCGCTCGGTATCATGCCGTACATTTCCGCGTCCATCATCATGCAGCTGATGACTGCGGTGTCGCCGCAGCTCGAAGCGTTGCGCAAGGAAGGCGAGTCCGGACGGCGCAAGATTACGCAGTACACGCGCTACGGCACGCTAGCGCTGGCGCTCTTTCAGGGGCTTGGAATTTCCATCGCCCTCGAGGCTCAGCAGGGCTTGGTGATCGATCCTGGCGTGATGTTCCGGATCACGACGGTGACCACCCTTGTCACCGGAACCATGTTCCTGATGTGGTTGGGCGAGCAGATCACCGAGCGCGGGCTCGGCAACGGTATCTCGATCATCATTTTTGCAGGCATCGCGGCCGGACTGCCGAATGCCATTGCAGGGACCCTGGAACTGGTTCGGACCGGCGCAATGCATCCTCTGACCTCGTTGCTGATTGCTGCGTCGGTGCTGGCGGTGACGGCGTTCGTCTGTTTCGTCGAGCGCGGCCAGCGCAAGATCCTCGTCAACTACGCCAAGCGCCAGGTCGGCAACCGGATCTATGGCGGACAGAGCTCGCACCTGCCGTTCAAGCTGAACATGGCGGGCGTCATCCCGCCCATCTTCGCTTCGTCGCTGATTCTCTTTCCGGCCACGCTGTTGGGGTGGTTTGGAACCAGCGAAGGCCTGACCTGGCTGCGTGATGTACAGGGCTCGCTCACACCTGGGCAGCCCCTTTATGTTCTTCTGTACGCCGGGCTGATTGTGTTTTTCTGCTTCTTCTACACAGCTTTGCAGTACAACCCGAAGGAAACTGCGGACAATCTGAAGAAATCGGGCGCTTTCGTGCCGGGGATCCGGCCGGGTGACCAGACCTCGCGCTACCTGGAAAAAATTCTGACCCGCCTGACGCTGGTCGGCGCCGTCTACGTGACACTGGTTTGCCTGCTGCCCGAGTTTTTGATTCTGCGCTGGAACGTGCCGTTTTACTTCGGGGGGACTTCGCTGCTGATCATCGTAGTCGTGACCATGGATTTCATGTCACAGGTTCAGGCCTACGTCATGACGCATCAGTACGAAAGTCTCCTGAAAAAGGCGAATTTCAAGGGTGGGCTGTCGACGCGCTGAAGGTGATGGGCAGGGGCCGGAATGCCCTTGTGCACGGCGAGATTCGAGGGGCAGAGTTCCCTTCGTGCTCCCCAGATAGGCAGTGAAACCAGGGGTAGACCATGAAAGTGATGGCATCGGTAAAGAAGATTTGTCGCAAGTGCAAAATCATCCGGCGCAAGCGTGTGGTACGGGTGATCTGCAGCGACCCGCGCCACAAGCAGCGGCAGGGATGAGTCGCCGTACACGGTTGGATTCCATTAAGGCGTTGAGTTAAATGATGTTTTCTGATATATTCCCGCGTTTTCCCTGGGCCGGCAATGGGTCTCCGGGAACGCGCGTCACGCGGCATTGAAGGGACTGCACTATGGCACGTATCGCTGGCATCAACATTCCCAATCACCAGCATGCAGAGATCGCGCTTACCGCGATATATGGCATCGGACGCGCCCGGGCGCAGGCGATCTGCCAGGCTTCTGGGGTGGAAAAGAACCGCAAGGTCAAGGACTTGAATGACTCGGACCTGGACCGTCTGCGCGAGCAAATTTCGCGTTTCAGCGTCGAGGGTGATCTGCGCCGTGAAGTCTCGATGTCGATCAAGCGTCTGATGGACCTTGGCTGCTATCGCGGATTGCGCCATCGCAAGGGGCTGCCGGCTCGCGGTCAGCGGACTCGAACCAATGCGCGCACCCGCAAGGGGCCACGCAAGGCGGCAATCGCACAGAAGGCTCCGCCAAGCAAAGGATAAGTATGGCGCTGGGAGGCTTTCTCCCGGATGCGCTCGATTTCAAAACCGGAAAAAATATTCATGGCCACACGATCTTCCAATCCGCAGCAGACACAGCAGACATCGGCGCGCGTTCGCAAGAAGGTGCGCAAGAACGTGGCCGAGGGCATCGCCCATATCCACGCTTCATTCAACAACACGATTGTGACTATTACCGATCGTCAGGGAAACGCGCTTTCGTGGGCTACCTCCGGGAACGCCGGATTCAAGGGTTCGCGGAAATCCACGCCCTTTGCCGCGCAGGTCGCGGCCGAGCGCGCGGCGCGCGTGGCGCAGGAAAGCGGCGTGAAGAACGTCGAGGTGCGTATCAAGGGACCTGGTCCCGGGCGTGAGTCCGCAGTTCGGGCGCTGAATGCGGCCGGGCTCAAGGTCACCAGCATTTCCGACGTAACACCCGTTCCGCACAACGGCTGCCGCGCTCCCAAGCGGCGCCGGGTCTAGGAGAACGTATGGCGCGCAATCTGGATCCGAAGTGTCGTCAGTGCCGCAGGGAGGGCGAGAAGCTGTTCCTGAAGGGCGAGAAGTGCTTTACCGACAAGTGTGCCATCGAGCGCCGCAGCTATGCGCCCGGCCAGCACGGCCAGAAAAGCGGCGCCAGGCTCTCGGACTACGGCAAGCAATTGCGCGAGAAGCAGAAGATGCGCCGCATGTATGGAATTCTCGAAGGCCAGTTCCGCAGGGTTTATGCGGCGGCATCGAGCTCCAAGGGTGTGACGGGCGAACGCCTCTTGCAATTGCTGGAAACGCGCCTGGACAACGTCGCCTACCGCATGGGCTTCGGGGCATCGCGCACGGAAGCGCGCCAGGTGGTGCGCCATAACGGGGTGCTGGTCAACGGCAAGCGCGTGAACATACCCTCGTATCAGGTCCGCGCCGGTGACGTGATGGAGGTGGCGCCCAAGGCGAAGGATCAGTTGCGCATCAAGGCTTCGGTGGAAGCCGCGGAGTCGCGCGGCTTTCCGGAGTGGGTGGAGGTCGATACGAAATTGCTCAAGGGCACGTTCAAGGCGCTGCCCAGCCGCACCGATTTGCCGTCCTCGATTAACGAAAGCCTGATCATCGAGTTGTACTCGAAGTAACCGCAATCGCGCCAGAGAGACAGGCGTAGCGCCTGTCTCCGACGCACCTAATGCAGGACTCAAAGCCTATGCCGCAATCCGGATTTCTCAAGCCCCGCATCGTTGACGTACAGAATTTGTCGCCCAATCACGCCAAGGTGACGATGGAGCCGTTCGAGCGCGGCTATGGACACACGCTCGGCAACGCGCTGCGCAGGGTGCTGCTTTCATCGATGCCGGGCCATGCCGCGACGGAAGTGCAGATCGCAGGTGTGGTTCATGAATACTCCACCCTCGATGGGGTGCGCGAGGATGTCGTCGACCTGCTGCTCAATTTGAAGGGCGTGGTGTTCCGCCTGCACAATCGCAGCGAAGCGCTCCTTACGCTGAAGAAAAGCGGGGGCGGCGTGGTTACGGCGGCCGACATCGAAGCGGTTCATGATGTTGAAATCATCAACCCGGAACACGTGATCGCGAATTTGTCCGCCGGCGGCTCGCTGGAGGTCCAGGTCAAGATCGAATCCGGTCGCGGCTATGCTCCCGGCAACATGCGTTACCTGCCCGAGGAAACCAAGGGGATCGGGCGTGTCGTGCTGGACGCGTCATTCAGCCCGGTGCGGAGGGTTTCCTATGCGGTCGAGTCGGCGCGAGTGGAACAGCGCACGGACCTCGACAAGCTGATCATCGATATTGAAACCAACGGTGCGATCGAGCCCGAGGAAGCGATCCGCTATTCGGCTCGTGTGCTGGTGGATCAACTGTCGGTCTTTGCTCAACTGGAAGGGACCTCGCTTCCCACGGAGCAGCCCAAGACCGTCAGCGTGGATCCGATCCTGCTGCGTCCGGTCGACGACCTCGAACTTACGGTCCGCTCGGCGAACTGCCTCAAAGCGGAGAATATTTATTACATCGGAGATCTGATTCAGCGTTCCGAGACGGAGCTGTTGAAGACCCCGAATCTTGGCCGCAAGTCTCTGAACGAGATCAAGGAAGTGCTCGCCTCGCGCGGCCTGACTCTCGGCATGAAGCTCGAGAACTGGCCGCCGGCCGGGCTGGAACACCGCGCCTGAAATTGCGCCAGAACAGGGAGAATTAGATGCGTCACGGACTGGGATTGCGCAAACTTAATCGCACGACTAGCCACAGGCTCGCCATGCTGCGCAACATGACGAACTCGCTGCTCAGGCACGAGACCATCAAGACCACGCTGCCGAAGGCGAAGGAATTGCGCAGGGTGGTGGAACCGATGATCACGCTCGGCAAGAAGCCTTCGCTGGCCAATCGGCGGCTTGCTTTCGATCGTCTGCGCGATCGGGAAATCGTGACCAAGCTTTTCGAGGAGCTCGGGCCGCGCTATGGGAAGCGAAACGGCGGCTACCTGCGGATCCTGAAAACCGGCTTTCGCAAGGGCGACAACGCGCCGCTCGCGCTGGTAGTGCTGCTGGATCAGACCGAAGAGGACGCGGGCAAGGGCAAGGCAGAGGCGAAGAAAACCGCGGCGAAAGCGGCCTAGCGCGCTACCAGAATTTTCTCGAAAGATCGCGGGACGGGTCTTTTCGGTTGTCGCTTCCCACGCGCTCCTGCTGCACGCATTTGCGCATTTGAGCCTCGCCAGATACGGGCACGCGCCCGCTTGACGATATGCGCATGGCCTTCGTGCGCCGTCGTTGCGGTCGGGGCGCGTCACGGGGATATGCATACGGATTGCGTACCCGTCGGCGGGCAGGGGCGGTGCAGCTCACGGCGATTCTTTCCTGCCCTTGCTGCCCACCAGCCCGACCGCCAGCCCGACCGTGGTCAATGCCGTAAGGCACCAGAACGCTATGACCATCGGCTTCAGGAATCGCAGCGGCTCGCGATTTGCCGGCTCGTCCCCGAGATAAAACGAGATCAGCGCAGCGGCCAGTACCATCCCGGCCAGCATGCCGAGCTGGCGCGACGTACCGGACAGCGCGGAGGCGATGCTGACGCGCCCGGCTGGCACGCTGTTCATGATGATCGCCATATTGGGCGCGGAGAACAGCGCGAAACCGACCCCTTGAACGGCGAGCGCGGCGGCAACGAGAAACAGGCTGGAGTCCGAGTTGAGCACGGTCGCCAAGAACGAGCCGGCGCCCGCCAGAGCGACGCCGATCGTCGCGATGACGGAGGGACGCGTGCGGTCAGCGAGCGCCCCGGCGAGTGGTGCGATCACAGCCATCAGGATCGCGCCCACCGCCAGAATCTGGCCGGAGAGCTGGGCCGGCTTGCCAAGCGTCACCTGCATGTAGATGCTGAGCAGGAACGTAGTGCTGATGGCATTGGTGTAGAGCACGGTCTGTACGAGCAGCGCATTCCTGAGAGCGGTGTTGCGCATCACCATGGCGATGTCGAGCATCGGCGGCGCCACGCGCCCCTGCTGGCGGACGAAGAGCACGGCAAAAGCGACGCCTGCGGCCAGCATGGCGTAGCCGAGTGCGCCGGCGCGCAGGCTTGCGGTACCGAACACGAAAAGGAGCATCGCCGCGCTTACCAAGAAAGCGCTTGGAAGATGTACCGAACCGGGTGCGGGCCGGCGCCAGGCGGAGGGCAGCACCCGATGCGCCACGCCGCCCCCGGCGATCAACCCGGCGCCGCACACAAAAAAAACTGCGCGCCATCCCAGCGCGTCGATCAAAAAACCCGCCACGACCGGCCCCAGCGTCATGCCCGCATAGATCGACCCTGCCATGGCGCCATAGACACGGCCACGGCGCTCGGGTGGGACATTGTCCGCGAGAAGCGCGGGACCCGTGACTGCGACGGTGGCGGCCATCGCGCCCTGCAGAACCCGTAATAGCAGGATCAGCGGGACGGAGGAAACCATGCCGACAAGCAGGGTGCTCAGGCCGAACGCGAACAGCCCCAGCTTGAACAGCGTCGCTTTGTCGCTCGCATCGGCCAGTCGCCCGGCGGGCAGGAGTATCGCCGCGCTGCCGGCGAGAAACAGCGCTTCTATAAGCCCGAGCGAAGTTGCGCCGGCGGCGAGGTCGGCGTCGATCGCCGGCAGCGCGACCGTCACCCCGTTGATCATGAAAGGCTGGGCGAACTGCGAGGCCACGATCATCGGCACGAGGAGGCGCGAGCGCCTCGCGCGAGGAGCCGCTGTCATGTCGCGAATTTTATCAGCTCAATCGGTTTGCCGCGAGGGCATCCGTTCAATCTGCGGACCGTCTGTACGAGCGTCACGTTGCCGAACGGCGGCCCCCATCCAAGCTCGTCACGCGCGAGTCACCAGGACGGCACGGTAGTCGTTGACGTTGGTGAAGGTAGGTCCGGTGAGCACCAGGTCGCCAAGTGAATCGAAGAACCCGTGGCTGTCGTGCTTGGCAAGCGCCTTGCGCGGATCGAGCCCGCGATCGCGCGCGCGCGCCAGGGTATCCGGCGCGATCAACGCGCCCGCGTTGTGCCCGGTCCCGTCGATGCCGTCGGTGTCGCAGGCAAGGGCATGGATGCCCGGTTCCCGCGCCAACTCAATCGCGAGGGACAGGAGATATTCAGCGCAGCGTCCACCGAGGCCTCTTGCGGCCCCCGGAGTCCTCCCCAGGGCGACGGTACATTCGCCGCCTGATATGAGTGCAGCCGGCAACCGGAATGGCGCGCTGCCGTGTTTCGCCTGGCGCGCGATGGCTGCGAAGACTTTGGCGACCTCGCGCGCCTCCCCCGTGACGCTGTCGCCCAGGATGACCGGATGTACGTCATTGCGGCGGAATACCTCTGCGGCCGCTTCGAGCGATTGCCTGGCGCTGGCGATGACATGGTGCCGCACGCGGCTAAACAGCGCGTCCCCCGGCTTGGGCGTTTCTGGAATCTCGCCGCGCGCGCCGGCTTCGAGCAACGCGCGCGCCACAGCGGGCGGGGTGATGCCGTATACACACAGAATTCGAAGCGCCTCCGCATAGGTGGTGGGATCCGGGGCGAACGGCCCTGAGGCGATGTGCGTGATGTCGTCGCCCGCAACGTCCGAGATAACCAGTGCGCAGATCGAGGCCGCGCAGGCCGCGGCCAGGCGCCCGCCCTGCACCGAGGACAGGTGTTTGCGAACCGCATTGATCTCCTGTATCGAAGCGCCGCTCGCGAGCAGCGAGCGCGTGACCGCCTGCAAGTCGCCGAGCGGGAGGCTTGGTGACGGTAGCGCCAGGAGACTCGATCCGCCGCCCGAGATCAGGGCCAGCAGCAGATCGTGCGCACGGAGCCGTCTTACTTCATCGAGGATCTGGCGTGCGGCGCGCTCTCCGGCAGCATCCGGCACGGGATGGGCCGCCTCCACGACCTGCACGTATCGGGTCGGCAGCGTATGGCCATAACGTGTAAGTGCGATGCCATGCAGGGGTGCTCCCCCGGGCCAGCCCTCCTCCGCGGCCTGAGCCATCGAGGCCGCCGCCTTGCCGATGGCCACGACCAAAGTCGTGCCGTCCTGCCCAGGCGCCTGGGGCAGGAATCGCCGCAGGATCCGGCGCGGATCGGCCGCTTCGATCGCGGCCCGAAAACTTGCTTCGAGCAGCTCCCGCGGGTTCACCGATCGAGCTTCATTAACCGGCGGGTGCCTGCAAATATGGCGCTGTCGCGATCCGCCAGCGCATCCAGAATCGTGAAGTGATTCAGCCCGGGCGCCGGAAGATTCTCCGCGACGAGGGATTTCCAGCGCTGGGCCAACAGGCTGTTCTGGCGCTTGAACTCCGGGCTCTCCAGTTCGCCCACACTCGTGAATACCGGGGCGCGCGTGGCGGGCGGCAGGTAGGCGGGCGACACTTTGAGCGCGCCTTCCTCATCCAGCCGCAAATCGTTCTGCAGGTTTGCGAGGCCCACCAGGGGGCGCAGGTCATACAGACCGCTCAGCGCGAGCCCGCCCTTGAAGAGGTTCTTCGGCAGATCCGGCTCGTAGATCGGCCATATTGCCGCCATCATCATTGCCGCCAGATGGGCGCCGGAGGAGTGGCCGGCGACATAGAGCCGTTCTTCGTCCATTCCATATTGTTCGACATGCCGGTACAGCCAGCTCGAGGCGCGCAGCATCTGGCTGACGATCTGTTCAATGCTGGCCAGCGGTGCGAGGTCGTGATTTACCGCGATTAGCGAAATTCCGGCATCCACCAGTACAGGAGCCAGAAACGAAAAATCCCGCTTATCCATCGAGCGCCAGTAGCCACCGTGAATAAACATCATCGCGGAACCGTCGCCCTTGCGTGCCGGAAAGATGTCCAGTTTCTCACCCGGCGCCGAGCCGTATTCCCGATCCAGATAGCAGATCATGGTCGAGCGCGCGCGCGCGGCGCCGGTGTCCCAGCGCTGAAAAATCTGCGCGTGATCGGGAACGCGGGCCCGGTTGTCGTACTCCTTTCCCAACCGCTGAACTTCTGACGGGGATACTGGGGATGCCTGGCTTACAGTCGCTGTCCGGCCCGCGTGCGCCATGATGTGGAGCCTTCCCTGGTTCAGTCTTGCGCCGGGATTCCGGCCGCCTGCGGGCATTTTCACCCGCCGCCGTCACGCCCGCAATAACCGCCGGCCACGCATGCTACTTCGGGCTGTCATAACGCAGATCAAACTTGCCGTCCGGGTAGAACACCAGACTGGCCTCACGGTACTGGCGAATGAGATCGGTGTTCAGATTGTAGAGGTCCCGCGCGACGCGCTCCGAGTCGCACGGGATCAAGGGCTTGCCCGCGGTATCCTGCGCGGATTCGGCGTAGAAGAACTTGCCTGATAACTCCCGCTCGGATTCAGTCCGTGCGATCTCTGTTACAACCACCCAGGCGCGTTGCCATTTTCCCGTGAGGCCGCCCTGCATGCAGGAAAACATCCGCCCGATGGCTTCGGGATCGGGTTGAAAAGGCTGCTCCTGCGCTTGGGCGGGCAGCACGCCAAGCGCCATGGCTAGTGTCATGGCTACCGTCCAAGCGTGGCGGCGTACGAGAATATAAAGATTGAGCATGGGTGCACGATAGCAGATCGGCCCCACTACCCGGCACTTCTCCAGGTGGGCGCCGGGGCCGCGTCCAAATGGACTTGCAAGGGGACTTGCAAGGGGACTTGCAAAGGGACTTCCAGAGGGCCCCTCCTATAATCGGCCCATGGTAACTGGCCGCAAGACTCGTACCGCGCAAAAGGCGCGCAAAGCGTTCGAGCGCTGTGCCTGGCCGCGAAATCCGCAGGCGGTGGCTTACCACGACAAGGAATGGGGAGTTCCGGTCCGGAACGACCGCAAGCTTTTCGAATTCCCGATTCTGGAGGGGGCGCAGGCCGCCCGCCGAAGCATAGTGGTCAGCGCCCTCGTACGGCTCGCGTTCGCAGTGCTGGCACTGACTTGGTTGGTGCCCGCAAGCGCGCAGGCGCCGAATCTCGCGGCGCAGTTGTTCGAGGCCATCGAGCAAGACAAGGAGCTCGTTGTCGAGGGGCTGCTGCGCCGCGGATCGGTAGACGTCAACGCGCGCAACTCGCTGCGCGAAACGCCGCTGCACAGGGCGGTCGAAAAGGGCATGACACGCGTTATTGCAGCCTTGCTGGCCGCGAAGGCGAATCCGGCGGCCCGCACTGAAAACGGCGAAACGGCTTTGCATCTGGGTGCGCTTAATGCGGATGCAAGCATCGTTGGCATGCTTCTCGTTGCGGGCGCCGATCCCGGGGCGCGCAATGACGACGGCGAGACGGTGCTGTTCTGGGCCGTCCTGACCGGCAATCTGGTGACGGCGCGGCGCCTGATCGAGGCGGGCGCTGATCCGAACGTGGCGGACCTTCGCGGCGCGCTGCCCCTGCATGCGGCGGCAGACGCGGGAAATGTAGACCTCGTGCGCCTGCTCCTGCCGCTTACGGCAAATCCGAAAGCGAGGGATCGCGAGGGACGGACCGCGCGCGAGATCGCCGCGCAGCACGGTCACGAGGAAGTGGTCAAGGTCCTCGGCAGCACAAGATAGGCCGCGGTTCAAAAAAACTCCCGTCGCCGGCGATCTGGCGACGCGCATGTCGTCCGTCTGCGACAGACACTGGATTGATAAATCAGCGGCTTGCGTCCGGGCACGGCGACCGCGTCGCTGCCTGGCAACGACGCGGGCCGGTTCTCGCGCGATGCATGGGCTCTAACCCGTTGATTGAAATGGAATCGGCTTTCTGGCACGGCGCTTGCGGGCGCTCTCGCGATGTTCACATACATTGGAGACATGCGATGCAATCCGCAAAGCTGCGGCAAGCACAGCCGGAGTCCTCGCTCCGGTCGTTGGTGGGGTCGATGCCCGGGATAGGACTTGTTGCGCTGGTGGTGGTGGGGATCTCCGGATCGCTGTACAAGTTGGTGTCCGCGGACGGCTTGGTGGCGACGCTATTCGAGAGGAGTCCGGCTGGCGGCATGCTCTCGCTCGGCGGGACAGGTCTGGTTGTGCTCTGCGCCTGGGCCACGGGATTGGGCTCCAAGCACGGCCACCGAGTGTGGCTGTCCAACCTCGTTGTCTACGGTTCGGCTGCTGCGGGATCGCTGTTCCTGCTGCGCTACTGGTGGACCGGTGTTTTCTAGAACGTAGAACGCCGCGAGCCGCGGTCCGTTCGGCAAGGCAGCATTCTGAGCGATTTCAGGAAAGATAGTAACTTATATGGGGATATATCCCTTGACAGCAAGTAAATGATAAGGCATCATTCTGGCCATAGGAGAAGCACATGGCCAAACAACGCTACACCTTCAAGCAGTTCCAAGCCCAATACCCGGACGACGACGCCTGCCTTCGCGCAATCCTCGCAAGGCGCTATGGCCAGATCGACGCCTGGCCGAACTGCGGAGTTATCGGGGTGCTATCGAAGATCGCAGGGCGTCGAGCCTTCGCTTGCAAAGATGGATGCCATATCTATCCCTGCTGCGCTGGCACGGTTTTCGAGAAGTCACCCACGAACCTTACCAAGTGGTTCCATGCGATGTATTTGTTCACGGCCACGCGCAACGGGGTATCTGCCAAGGAACTGGAACGGCAGCTAGGCGTGACGTACAAGTGCGCATGGCGCATCGGGCACCAGCTTCGCAACCTCATGGCTGCAAGGCTTAAGGCGCAGCATCCTGGCCAGTTGTTCGGCCACGTCGAGATTGACGAAACTTACCTCGGCGGCAAGAGGAAAGGCCAAGGCAACAAGAAAACCAAGACTATCGTTATGGGCATGGTCGAGCGCGGCGGCTTTCTCAAGACGCAGATTGTTGAGAATGCGCGGCGCACTAGCCTGAGGCCCGTTATCGCTCTGAACGTCAATCCTGGATCGGTAATCAGCACGGACGAACTAAAGAGCTACAGCAACATCACGGCGATGGGCTACGTTCACGGCACGGTCAACCACAGCGCTGGCGAGTATGTTGCCGGTATCCACAGCACGAACATGCTGGAAGGCTTCTGGTCGCATTTGAAGCGCGGCATCGTCAGCACTCACGTTTCAATCTCGCGCAAGTGGACGCAGAACTATGTCGATGAATGGGCGTTCCGGTACAACAACCGCGAAGCGCCTGCCGATCAGTTCAGCCGGATGCTGGCGCACATAAGCCAACCACAATAAAAAATGGCGCCGAAACTTGGCGCCATTTTTATCTGTAACTTGAAAACTAAGCCGCTACTACCTCAGCGTCGTCAAAATTTACTTGTAGTTTAGAGATGGCAGTCGCCATCTCCTCTTGAATTCTCACAGCCGATGCATCGCGGAAGCACTTAACAATCGCGTCGATGATGGACGCGAGAGAAACAATCCCAACCATCGGAAGCCCGCATCGATCAAAAAGATGCGCAACACCCTTAATTGTGACGCCAACCGCCTTGTCGCCCATTGCTGAGTCGTTGGGAACGAGCATCGTAAAGATACGATTCATGCGTCGTTCGGTGACACTGCAATCTGCAAGTTTCACGCGAATGCAATCCATATGCTTGTCAAAATAGGCATAAGGTTCAAATTCCTGAAGCTCTGCCATGAACGTACTAAGTTCCCCGCACTCCGCGTTCATTTTGCTTCCTCCTTAGACCACAATTTCATGTTGTACCTGTCTACCCAATTGCTACTGGCATGTGGCAACGCTTGATCTTCGTCAACCCACGCCCAGTGATTGATCCAACCATCGATTTGCGGGTAATCCTTTCGATGGCGGTTGTCGTTAGGTCTAACAAGGACCGTGAGCACACGACTCGGCGGCGCGTCAATTCGGCGCGGGCGTCCCTGCCGACCACCTGCCCAAACCGCGTCATAGCTAGGTTTCCGCGTGTAGACAAGTACATTCTCATCCGCCTTACTGTTGCCGTCGGTCCTCAATGGACGTTGCAATCCTTTGAAGACATGCTCTGTCAAAATCGTTCCTGGTATGACCAGTTCGTAAAACTGGGCAATTAGCGTGCTATCACCGCGCTTTCTAATTGCCCGTAAATCGTCACACAGAAGGCCAAGTTTCCCAACTCCAGTTGGAATAATTGGCTTATCTTCATTCAGCGCCTGTGTATCAAATACAAGCGCATCAACACAAAAAACAAGCTTCCCGTTTATCTGCTGTAGCTCTATCGGCTCTGACACAGACTCTCCCACTACGCGTGCCGCGACCTGAGATTATATCAATAAAATCAAGTATTTTCAACGGTATGCGTAGACTGAGTAGAGTTTACTGCGTCACCCAAAAGACGATCAAAATCCCGTCGGTGGTGCGGATTCTTGTCACTAGGCTGTGACAATTTTTGTCGTTCCGGCTTAGGAGACGGGCGACTCTGCACCTGGGATTTTTGGGTTTTCCTTTGTCTTTGCATGCACTTACTCACTGGACGGCCTAAAGCACCCGGCGTATAATGCTGGGCTACTAGCAAAAACCTTGCCGCCTAAAATTAAGCCCGCCAAAGCGGGCTTAATCAGTGAAGGGGGCGGCATGGTGCAGTCCTGGGCTCCTAATCCGCGGGCTGAGGGTTCGATCCCCTCCGTCTCCATCCACTAAGTGACTATCTATTTATTCCTTCGATGGTCAGTGGTCAACGACTTTTACAAATTAAACGTGACTTTTCATGAAGTCACGCATCTGTTACTAGCTATTGTCGGCTATTTCTTGTCAGCGCAGAGGAACCACGCGATAGCGCCAATCGCTCCTACAGCCAGGAACTGGAGAAGCAGGAGGGTGACATTCACCCTTCCACGACTGTTGCCAAATATCCAGTCGTAGGCGTGTCGATAGCCTTCGTTAAGAGAGTAGTTGAACGGCGCATATAGCAGCATCGCGCCGACGAGTATGGCAACCATCATCAGGATGCGACGCTGACGCTTATTCACTGGTGGATTTGACCACAATTTGCCTTACTTGCCGTGATGGGATACATCCCCTTATATGTTACTATCTTTCCTGAAATTCCCTTCCGGACGGCTCAAACCGCGATCGGCGCACGGATCGCCGGATGGGGGTCATAGCCTTGCAGCGCGAAGTCCTCGTAGCGAAACGCGAACAGGTCCGTGATCGCGGCGTTCAGGCGCATCTGCGGAAATCCCCGCGGCGAACGCGCAAGCTGTTCCTTCGCCTGCGCAACATGATTCAGATAGAGATGCGCGTCCCCGAGGGTGATCACGAAATCGCCGGGCGCATGCCCCGTGACTTGCGCCATCATCAGGGTCAGCAGGGCGTAGGACGCGATGTTGAATGGCACGCCAAGGAACATATCCGCGCTGCGCTGGTACATCTGACAGGACAGGCGCCCGTTCGCCACATGGAACTGGAACAGCGCATGGCAGGGCGGCAGAGCCATACGCGCGACATCGGCCGGATTCCATGCCGTGACAATGTGACGCCGCGAGTCGGGATCGCCGCGGATTGACTCCACTACCGCCTTGAGCTGATCGATCTCCCGGCCGTCCGGAGACTGCCAGTGGCGCCACTGGTAGCCGTACACCGGGCCCAGCTCTCCGTTGGCGTCCGCCCACTCGTCCCAGATGCTGACGCCGCGTTCCTGCAGCCAGCGCACGTTGGTCTCGCCGCGGATGAACCAGAGCAGTTCGTACAGGATGGATTTCAGGTGGAGCTTCTTGGTCGTCAGAAGCGGAAAACCGGCACCGAGATCGAAGCGCATCTGGGCGCCGAACAGCGAGCGCGTTCCGGTGCCGGTGCGATCAGCCTTTAGCGCTCCGCGCTCCAGCACCTCCGCGAGCAGATCCAGATACTGCTGTTCGGCGCTCTGCTTGAGATTGTCAGGTCCTGTCAAAGGGGCTCATCCTTGCCTTTGTACTGCGACGTGCGCCGGGGTATAAGTTCATCCGGCCGATGGCAGGCTCCCGGCGAGTATAAGTCCAGTCGTCGAACGCGCGCGCGGTGCCGAAACCTCGCATGCTACGATTGCCGGACAAGCTCTACACGGGTCGCGGTGCGCGGCAGGCGCTTGCCATGCGGGGTTTGCAATAGATTTTTTTGGGGAAAACAATGATCAAGCTGTTCGGGGGCGGTAAACCCGACCATCCCATGGCGGATCCGAAGGAGGCAAAGCGGATTCTGGAGGCCTTGCCGGCAAACGACGCGGCCAGGGCTCTGGAGGAGCTGGAGGGATGGCTCGATTCGGTTGCCGAGGCCGAGGGCTTCAAGCTCGAGCAGCGCGTGGCGCTGCTCTTCAGGGTGGACGAGGCGGGGCAGCTTCGTGTGCGCAAGCTGGTGCGTGAATACCTGGCTGCCGTGCGTCCGTCCCGCTTCCAGGAAAATCGGCTGTGGCATCGCATCCACGAGTACCACAAGCACGCTGCTGATGCCTATGCACGCATCCTGGCGAGCCTGTCGCAAGATCCCAAGGCCACATCGTCGATCAAGGTGCAGTTCCCGCTGCTGCTGGCGCGTGCGCTGCGCAGCGCCGCGCAGCGCTTGAAGTGGATCCAGTTCCGCTATGGACCGACCGACATGGCGGTCTGGGGCCTGCTGAACCTGGTCTTCGCGCAAGCGGAGCGCGGCGCTCAGGCCGACAGCAAGGTGACGGTGTATCCGGGCGATCCCGGTGAATCATCCCCGCGCCGCGAATTCCTCAAGGCAGAGATCTTCGGCGCCAGCTCGCCGGACGGTCTGCTGCCGGTAGAGGTGGACTTCGCCGAACGGTTGATCGCCGACTACGCGAGCGGCTTCACAATGGCAACGGCTCCCGCGCCGGAGCTTCCCTACTGGACCGACCTTGCGCAAGCCATGGGCCCGCTACGCATCGCGCGCGCACCGGAGTCGACGCCTGGACTGCGCTGCTTCGGCGCCTCGCAGGCGCTGGCGCATCTGGAAATTCAGATCGCCCGCATCGAGGCATCGCGGCAGCTGCCCTCCGAACCGGCGTTCAGCGGGATGCAGAGCGTAGATACGGCGCTCGACGTGATGCGTCACATGGCGATGTACTGGTCATCCGTGCCGCCGGAGCGCAAGTTCCAGCGCCACAGCGTCAAGTCGCGGCTCACCGTGACCTACGGATTGAACGGCGTGCTGAACGCGCTCGGCGGCGCCCCCGAGTCTCTCGACTTCGACGCGGCGGCGAACGAAAACTGGATCGTGGAGAACGTGAGCGCCGGAGGATTCGGCGCCGTGGTGCCGCAGTTGAAGGGGGATTGGCTGAAGACCGGCGCCCTGATCGCGATGCAGCCGGAGGGCGGCACCAACTGGTTGGTCGGCGCGGTGCGCCGGATCAGCAAGACCGGCAATCAGCAGGCCCGCGTGGGCATACAGACGCTGTCCCGGACACCGCTCGCGTGCCGCTTCTCCGTAGAAGGCGGAGCGAGCGAGGAGAGCGGAGTGTTGCTGCGTCCTCCCGAGCCGGATGCCACGGAGGCGCGCATTGCGCTGCGTGCCGGCGCATTCGTGCCCGGCCAGAAGCTGGAGCTCGATCAGGGCGGCAGGCTGCACATGTTTCTTCCCCAGGGTATTGCGGAGCGGGGCGAAGACTTCGAAATCGGACGCTTTCGGGAAATGATCCGGGAGTAGCCCGGTTTCGACGGGCGGCGGATAGGCGGAACGATAACAGCCGCGTGCGGCCTCAGGTCTTCGGACGGAGCGCGGATTTCGGCCGGAACGTCCTGGTTACCGCATCGTGAGTTTCGATGTAAGGCCCGCCGATCAAATCGATGCAGTAGGGCACCGCCGCGAAGATGCCGTGCACCAAGGTCTTTCCTTCTGCGTCCTTCAGCCCCTCCAGCGTCTCGCGTATTGCCTTGGGCTGACCTGGGAGGTTGATGATCAGGGCCTGTTTCCGGATCACCGCGACCTGCCGGGACAGGATCGCGGTCGGTACGAATTTCAGGCTGATCTGGCGCATCTGCTCGCCGAAACCCGGCATAACCCTGTCGGCGACCGCAAGTGTGGCCTCGGGCGTGACATCGCGCGGCGCGGGCCCGGTTCCGCCGGTGGTCAGTACGAGATGGCAGCCGCGCTCATCCACCAGTTCTTTGAGCGTTGCTTCGATGACGGGCTGCTCATCGGCGATCAGGCGCGTTTGCGCGCGCCATGCCGGCGCGGCAATCGCCGTGGCGAGCCACGCCTCGAGCGACGGGATGCCTTCGTCCCGGTACACGCCGCTCGATGCGCGGTCGCTGATCGATACCAGGCCAACGAGTAGTTCGCCTGACTGACTCACCTCGCGCTCCGGCTTTCCGCCGCCTCGCGCAGCAAGCGGAACAATTCGCGCTGGGCGTGCGGCGGGCGCGCTTCGGAGATTTCCTTGCGCGCATTGCGGATCAGGGTGCGCAGCACCTGCAGTTCGGCAAGCGGGTGCTCCTGAGCGAACTCGGTGAGCGCGGCATCGTCTTCGATCAGACGCGCGCGCCAGCGCTCGAGCTGTTTCTGGCGCGCCGCCGCGGCGCGCGAGTGCCCGGTCAGTTTTTCCAGGGCCGCACGGATGGGCGCGGGATCCACATCGCGCATCAGGCGGCCGATGAACTGCATCTGCCTGCGGCGCGCGCCGTGGCTGGTGAACTTGCGCGCATCCGCCACCGCCCGCGCCAGCGGCTCGGGCAGGCCGATTCCCTCCAGCCGCGCGGGCGCGAGTTCGACCAGGGCGGCGCCGAGCTCCTGCAGCGCGATCATGGCCTGCTTTCTCTTTGTTTTGCTGGGGGTCTCGTCGGACAATGCGTTTTCCATGGCACTGCTATCATAGTCGAAAGCCATGCAGGGCTTGATGCCCGCGACCCGGCAAGCCCTCCCTTCTTTCGCCACCGCCATGTCAGACTCCCGTTTCGCCTATTCACCCTCCCAGTTCAACGAAATCACCGATGCCGCGCTCGTGCACGCGCGCAAGCACGGCGCGAGTGCCTGCGAGGTGGATGTGTCGGAAGGCTACGGCCTGTCAGTGACGGTGCGCAAGGGCGCTGTGGAGACCATCGAGCACAATCGAGACAAGGGGCTCGGTGTTTCGGTCTACATCGGCGAGCGTCCGCATGCGAAGCGCGGGCATGCCAGTACCTCCGATTTCAGTCGTGCGGCGCTGGAGCAGACGGTGGAGGCGGCGCTTGCGATCGCGCGCCACACCGCGGAGGACGGCTGCGCTGGACCGGCTGATCCCGAGTTGCTGGCGCGCGATGTCCCGGATTTCGACTTGTTTCATCCCTGGGCGCTTGAAACCGAGGCGGCGATCGAGCACGCGAGGCGCTGCGAAGCCGCGGCGTTTTCCGTCTCGCGCAAGATCAGGAACAGCGAGGGCGCGTCGCTCTCCACGCAGCAGACGCAGTTCCTGATGGCGAACAGTCTTGGTTTTCGCGGCGGGTTTCCCAGCACGCGCCACTCCCTGTCGTGTTCGGTGATCGCCGAATACCGGGGTCTGATGCAGCGCGACGACTGGTACAGTTCGGCGCGCGTCCCTGAGCAGGTCGCGGAACCGGCCGCGCTCGGACGCTACGCGGGGGCGCGCGCGATGGCGCGTCTGGGCGCGCGCAAGATCGGCACCCGGCAAGCGCGCGTGTTGTACGAAGCGCCGGTCGCCGGCGGCCTGATCGGGCACCTGGTGTCGGCGGTGAGCGGGAGCAGCCTTTACCGCAAGGCGTCCTTCCTCGTCGACAGCCTGGGAAAGCAGGTTCTGAATCCCATCGTCAACATCGATGAACTGCCGCACCAGCCGCGTGCGATGGGCAGCACGCCCTTTGATGACGAAGGCGTTGCGACGCGCGATCGCAGTGTGGTGCGAAACGGGGTCTTGCAGGGTTACTTTCTGGGCAGTTATTCAGCACGCAAGCTCGGCATGCGCAGCACGGGAAACGCGGGCGGCGCGCACAATCTGGAAATCCGGCAGCGGCAGCCCGGCACCGATCTGGTCGGGATGCTGAGACTCATGGGCAGCGGCCTGTTTGTGACCGAGCTTCTGGGGCAGGGCCTGAACCTGGTGACGGGCGATTATTCCCGCGGCGCCGCCGGTTACTGGGTGGAAAACGGCGAGATTGCATACCCAGTGGAAGAAGTCACGATCGCGGGCAACCTGCGTGACATTTTTCAGGGCATTGTCGCCATTGGCAGCGACATCCTGGTGCGCGGAGGACGCTCCACGGGATCAATCCTGGTGGATAATATGACTATTGCAGGGCATTAACGGCTGTCTGGTTTGCGGCGCGCTCCTGGTGCCCGTGTGGCACGGAATCTGCTGAGAAAACCTACTGGAAGCCTGCGGGAAGGATACGGGCCCCTACTCCAAGCTCCTTGTTCGCCACCTTCATCCCATGCGCCTAAATCCGCCCCCGGACCACTCCCACGAGCCCGAGCATCCTGTCGTGGCCTGGGTGGGACTCGTCGCCATCGTCATCGCCGTGCTGCTGATCGTCTGGGCACGCATCGAGGTGCGCGGTACGGCCGAGGTCAAGTCGGCAATCAGCGGGGAGCAAGTCGAGGTGAAGCCGGCAGCCAAGCACTTGACGAAGCCGCAGGACGAGGATGAAAAGCGCGGCGCGGCCGAATCCGCGGCGCTCAAGAGCCGCTGGGCGACCGGGTTCTCCCAGTAGGGGAAAATAGGGAAAGAAAATCCGCCCCTGCATCCATAAATAGTAACGTAAACGTTACTATCTATGTCGCATTCGGCGCTGTGGCGTCCTTGCGCGGTTCAGAGCAGCGTAAGCAGCGCCACGAACAGCACGACCAGCGAACCCGCTGCAAAAAACATCAGCGTGCTCGCGGGCAGCGTCGGCTGGTCCGGGTCGGGCGCGACCGGCGCCGGATGACCGTCGTGCGCATCCTGTGCGCCGCGTGCATCGTCCGCTTCGTGGGCGGCCGATGCGGCGCTGGCACTCGACACCGTTTCCTTGAAGCGCTGAAAGAAATCGTCCGCTGTCTTGCGCGCCGCCATGTCGACCAGGCGCGAGCCGATTTGCGCCAGCTTGCCGCCGACATTCGCCTTGGCCTCGTAGGCGAGCTTGGTGCCGCCGGGGTCGCCGCTCAGCCGCACGCTGGCGCCGCCCTTCGCGAAGCCCGCCGCGCCGCCCTGACCGGCAAATGCGATCGAATAGGAATTTGGTGGATTAAGGTCGGAGAGCGTCATCTGCCCCTTGAACTTCGCCGTGACCGGCCCGACGCGCGCCACCATCAGAATCTCGTATTCGGTGTCCGACTTGCGGTCGATGGATTCGCAGCCGGGCACGCAGGCCTTCAGCGTCTCGGGGTCGTTCAGCGCCCGCCAGACCTCGGCCTGGGATGCCGCGATTATCTGCTCGCCCTTCATTTCCACGATCGTCGCTCCTTGCGCATGGAGAAGCCCTGCCTGTCCCTGCCCTGGCGCAGGCTGCTGTTGCTCAGCACGCGTGCCAGGTCGACCAGGCTTTTCAGATTATGCACGGGAAGGAACAGATCCACGTGCGGCAGCATCGCGCGCACGCCGGCCGGGCGCGCCTCGAAGCGCTCGTAGCGCAGCAGCGGATTCATCCAGATGATGGAGCGGCAGGATTTCTGCATGCGCGCCATTTCCTCGCCCAGACCCTCGCCCGCCTCGCGGTCCAGGCCGTCGGACACCAGCAGCACGCAGGCGTTCTGACCGAGTACGCGGCGCCCCCAGCGCCAGTTGAACTCGCGCAGGCAGTTGCCGATGCGCGTCCCGCCGGACCAGTCGGCGATCGCGCCGGCGACCTTGGCCATCGCCACGTCGACGTCGCGGTGGCGCAGCTGCCGGGTGATGTTGGTCAGGCGGGTGCCGAACACGAACACCGTCACGCGGTCGCGGTCGTTGGTGATCGCATGCAGGAAGTGCAGGAACATGCGCGCGTAGGGATTCATCGACCCGGAGATGTCGCACAGCACCACGAGCGGCGGATGCAGCATGCCGGGCGCATCGCGCACCAGCGGGATCACGTCCCCGCCCTCGCGCAGGCTCTCGCGCAGACTGGCGCGCAAGTCCACGCGCGTGCCGCGCGGGTGCGGTTTGTAGCGGCGCGTGCGAATCTCGGGCAGGGGCAGGCGCAGCTCCGCGAGCATGCGTTTGGCTGCGTCGAGTTCGGCGCCGGACATGCCGTCAAAGTCCATGTTCTGCAGCACCTCGCGCGCCGAGAAGGAAAAGCGCGCATCCAGCTCGGTCTTCTGCTCATCTTCCTTCGTCTGCTCCTGCTGTTTCTGCGGCTGCATGGCGTCGGTCAGGCGGCGGCTTTGCGGCTCGGATTTTTCCTGGTCGAGCTTGGCGCCAGGCGACACGGCGTGCAGCGGGCGCCGCATGTCCTCCGGGTCGCGCCAGAAGATGCGAAAGGCCTGATCGAAGATCGGCTGCTGCTCGCGGCGCGAAAGCAGCGTGGCGGACATGGTCCAGTACCAGTCTTCGCGCAGGCGCGCAGCGCCGGTTTCCGCCTCGAGCTGCCGGACCTGCTCGCGATTCACCAGTTCAAGCGAGCGCACGCAGTCGATGACGCGGTCCGGGCCGATGCGCAGCCCCGCGGCGCGCAGCAGGCGCGCGAAGTGCATGACGTTCTCGCCGATGCGCCCGGCGCAGGCAAGCGGGTCGTCGCCGGGTCGGGCGTGCGTCTCGGTCACCGCGGCACCCTCACCCGGGTCCGGCAGGCGGTTTGAACCGCTGCGCCTGCACTAGGCGGCTTTCGCTTCCGCGACCAGGCGCGTCGCCTGCTCGCCCGCGATGCGTTCGATGTCGTCCTGGTACTTGAGCAGCACGCCGAGCGTGTTGTTCACCGTCTCCGGGTCGAGAGTGACCCGGTTCAGCGCCACCAGGCAATTCGCCCAGTCGATGGTCTCGGCAACCCCGGGCAGCTTGAACAGCTCCATACCGCGCAGCTTCTGCACGAAGGCCACGATTTCGCGCGACAGCGCCTCGGCCGCGCCAGGCGCCTTGCGCTTCACGATCTGCAATTCGCGCCTGGCATCCGGGTAGTCCACCCAGTAATAGAAGCAGCGGCGCTTGACCGCGTCGTGGATCTCGCGCGTGCGGTTCGAGGTAATGATGACGATCGGCGGCTCCACGGCCTTGAGCGTGCCGATCTCCGGGATCGAGATCTGCCACTCCGAGAGCACCTCCAGGAGGTAGGCCTCGAAGGGTTCGTCGGTGCGGTCCAGTTCGTCGATCAGCAGCACCGGGACCTTGCCGGCCGCCCCCTCGAGGGCGCGCGCGAGCGGCCGTTTCACCAGGAAACGCTCGGAATAGATATCCGAGGACAGCCGTTCGCGCTGCGCGGCGGCAGCTGCGCCCGTGGCCCCGGCGGCTTCCGCGAGCCGGATCTCGATCATCTGGCGCGAGTAGTTCCACTCGTAGGCGGCCTGCGCGATGTCGAGTCCTTCGTAGCACTGCAGGCGGATCAACTCGCGGCCGAGCGCGGAGGCCACAACTTTGGCGACTTCCGTCTTGCCGACGCCGGCCTCGCCTTCGAGAAACAGCGGCCGTTGCATGACAAACGCCAGATACAGGGCGGTCGCCAGACTGCGGTCGGCGACATAGTCCGCCGCGGCGAGCATGCGCTCGGTTTCGTCGATAGACTTCGGAAGGGCTTGTGCCATGGAGGAACCCGCTTGCCGCGCCGCCTGGAATTCGCAGGGAGGGCTATTCTAGCGGGTGGGGCTCGGGTCTTATCGATGGCCGGCGCGTTCTACGGTAGCATCCCGTCCTGAGCCGATCCTGCATCGAACGGGAATTCGCATGACTCAAGCATTCACCGGCAGGCGCGAGGATACGCGTCTTGTCAGCGGCGCGGGCCGCTATACCTCGGACTGGCATCTGCCGGGGCAGGCCCATGCCGCATTTCTGCGTTCGGATCGGGCGCACGCGCGCATCCTCTCGCTGGACGTGTCCGCGGCGCGCGCCCATCCCGGCGTGCTCGCCGTGTTCACAGGCGCGGATGCGAAGGAAGCGAAGCTGATCGCACCGCCAAGCATGCTGCAGATACCGGGGCGCGGCGGGCAGAAGATCAGGAATCCGCCGCGCTACGCGCTCGCGCAGGATCGTGTGCGCTACGTGGGCGAGAACATTGCCATGGTGGTTGCGGAGTCGGCGCATGTCGCGGCGGATGCCGTGGAGCTGATTGCGATCGAGTTCGACGATCTGCCGGCGGTGGTGGATCTGGATGACGCGCTCGCGCCGGGCGCGCAGTTGGTGCATGACGACATTCCGGGGAACGTCTGCTTCGAGATCGACTACGGCGACGAGGCGAAGGCCGAGGAAGTGATTGCCGGCGCGGCGCGCGTGACCCGCGTCGCGCTCGATTCGCAGCGCCTGGTGGGCAATCCCATGGAGCCGCGCGCCTGTCTCGCGGCCTGGGATGCGGCGAGCGACACCTATGATTTCTATTCGAGCAGCCAGGGGATCAACTTCCTGCGCGGCACGGTAGCGGCTTTCAGCAATGTGCCGGCGGAAAAAATCCGCTGCCACGCGCATGATGTGGGCGGCGCGTTCGGCATCCGTTTTGGCGCCTACGCGGAATATGCGGCGGCGATGCTTGCCACGCGCCGCCTCGGCCGCCCGGTGAAGTGGACCGGGTCGCGCAGCGAGTCCTTCCTCACCGACTATCACGGCCGCTCGCTGCGCATGGAAGGCGAGCTGGCCATGAACGCGCAAGGGAACTTCCTTGCGATCCGCGTGCGCATCAAGTGCGACCAGGGCGCCTATCTGACCGAGGGCGGCGCGATCTCCGGCTTCGGTAATCTGCGCGCGGCGGTTGTCGGGGCCTACCGGATTCCGGTCGCTTACGGCATACACCGCATGATCGTGACCAACACCGGCCCGCTCACCGCCTATCGGGGCGCGGGGCGCCCGGATATCAGCTATCTCGTCGAGCAGCTGGTGGATCAGGCCGCCATCGACAGCGGCATCGAGCGCATTGAATTGCGCCGGCGCAATTTCATTCCGCCCGAGGCATTCCCTTATAAGACGCCTACCGGCAGCGAGTACGACAGCGCGGATTTTCCGGGCATGCTCGAGGATGCGCTGCGCGCGGCGGACTGGGCGGGTTTTGCGGCGCGGCGCGCGCAGGCCAGGGCACGCGGCAAGCTGCTCGGTTTGGGCTGTGCCGCCTTCATCGAGCCCTCGGGCGGGGCAGCGCCGCCCAAGGAACAGATCGCGGTGCAGTTCGTGGGCGATCGAGTCACGATCCACAGCCTGTCGGGAGCCTCGGGCCAGGGCCATGAGACCGTCTTTCCCGAGATCATGTCGCGCATCCTGGGTATTCCCGCGGACCGGATCACGCTGCGCGCAAGCATCCCCGGGGGTCCGGCCTTGATCGGCGGCGGCTCGATCGGCTCGCGCACCGCCTTCATGGTCGGCGGCGCCGTGCAAAGCGGTTCGCGCGAAGTCATCAAGCGCGGGCTGGCGCTCGCGGCGGATGATCTGGAGGCGGCCGCGGAGGATATCGAATTCGTCGACGGCAGCTTCTCGGTCAAGGGCACGGACCGGCGCGTCGCGCTGCTGGAACTCGCGCGCAAGCACGCGGGGAAAACTCCGCACCCGCTCGATACGCTCGGCGAAACCCCGGCCGCCACCACCTATCCGAACGGCGTTCACATCACCGAGATCGAGATCGACCCCGAGACCGGGGTGTGCGAGGTGAAGCGCTACGTGGGCATCGACGATTGCGGGGTGATGCTCAATGAGACGCTGCTAAAGGGTCAGCTGCACGGCGGCATCGCGCAGGGTGCGGGCCAGGTATTTGGCGAGCACGCGGTCTATGACCGCTCAAGCGGCCAGATGCTGACCGCGACCTTCATGGACTACACCATGCCGCGCGCAGATCTTCTGCCCGATTTGGTGCTGGTCGATCGGTCGCGACCCTCCCCCATGAACGAACTGGGTGCCAAGGGGGCGGGCGAGGCCGGCACCACCGCGGCGCTGGCCGCCCTTGCGGGCGGGCTGCACGACGCGCTGCGCCAGGGGGGTGTGAAGGCGTTCGATCTGCCGGCAAGCCCGCTGCGCGTCTGGCAGGCGCTGCAGGCGGCCAAGTAGGGCAGGGATTCCGGGGCCTGCGGGAAGGTTGGTCCAAACGACCCGGCGTCGGGGGTACAATCCGTGCCACCTGGGGGTACTTGAGGAGGGCTTATGGGTTCGATGCTTGAAGGCGATCTGTCCGTTCAGGACGAGCAAGGCGCCGAGGGCCGTCATGGGGAGCGCCCGCTCAGCACCCGCGAGCGCATTCCGGCGCTCGGCCTGAAGGAGTACTGGTACCCGGCGCTTCGCGCGAAAAAGGTCACGGCCAAGAGACCGGTGACCGTGCAGCTTCTCGGCGAGAAGCTGGTGTTTTTCCGCGACGACAACAACGAAGTGGTGGCGCTGCATCACACCTGCACGCACCGCGGCGCGTCGCTCGCGCGTGCCGATATCCATTTCAAGGGCAAGCTGACCTGCCCGTATCACGGCTGGACCTTCGACGGCAAAGGCAACCTGCTCGCGGTGCTGGGCGAGGGGCCGCAATCGACCCTGCCGGGCTCGAAGGGCACCAAGATGCGCAACTACCCGACCCGGACCATCAAGGGGACGGTATTCGTCTGGATGGGCGACGGCGTGCCCGCGCCTATTGAAGAGGACGTGCCGCCGGAACTGTTCGATCCCGACATACTCGTCATGACCAGCGAGAGGTTGTGGCATTCCAACTGGCGTCCGGGGATCGAGAACTTCACCGATTCGCATGCTTACTACGTGCATCAGAATTCGATCGAGGTACTGCTGCAGCCGACCGGCGGGCTCGTCAGCCTGCTCCATTCGGGGCCGACGCGCCCGCCGTTCCATGGCGTCAATGGCCGCTTTCTCTGTTTTGCCCCCAATACCCAGTCGGTCCTGGATTACATGGATCGGAAAAAAGACGACACGCCGGAGAGAAAGCGTGAGTTTCAGGATGTATACCCCGCCCTGGGCGGAGCCAAATGGCCGCCTACGCGGATGCGCCTTTACTTCAGCAAGGTGTGCGGCTTTTTCCGCGGCCTGTTCAAGCCGACCGGCCCCTTGTCGAAGAACCCGGAGTGGACTTCCGGCGCGCACCTGCCGTGCGTCCTGCACATCGACTACCACCGCCACATCTACACGCGCTTCGAAGTTCCCATCGATGAGCACCGCACGAACAACTTCTTCTTTTGCTCATGGCGGGGCAAGACCACTTGGGCAAGGCTCTGGTGGACGTTGTTCTTCCATGTCTATTTCAACTGGAAGATGACCAGGAACTTTTCCGGTCAGGACGCACTCATGGCGGAGATTACCGACTACGCCGCACCCGAACGCCTCAGCGCGTCGGACCTGTTTCCGCGCGAGTGGCGGCGATTCGTGGTGGAAAATGCGCGGGTCCTGAAGAAAGAGGCGGCGGCCTGAGTTAGCGAAAAGCGGGCGAATGGCGTAACGCCGCAGCCGCGGAGCGCGCTTTAGTATTCAGGTGAAAATTCAGGGCGGATTTGCGCGCCGAGTGCAACGCAAAACGCTTTGCCCGACGCCCGTCGCTCCGGCGAGCTGCCGCGGTCCTCCAGTGCCGCTAAACGCCGTCCGTCGCGCGCCTCAGGGCAATATCCCGGCGCACCATCACGCGCTACCTCACGGAAAAGCCTCAGGAACCTGCCATCAACGTGATGCAAAGTTGACGCCGATCAATTTAGCGCGAGTTTGAACTGGTCCCAGACTCCGTCCAGGCATAGCATTTCCGGGCGGTTGGTCCAAATACTAGCTTGAGGTCAGCTTTTCAGCTCGACAAGTCCGGGGAGGCGATATGGGTTCAGTAAGCGAGGCGAATTTTTCCGTCCAGAGTGAGGAAACGACTGGTTTCGAGAGCCCGCGCAAGGAGCGTCCTCTCGGTGTTCGAGAACGTATTCCGGCGATCGGGTTGTTCGAATACTGGTACCCGGCGCTCAAGGCGCACAAGGTGCCCTGGAAAAAGCCGGTCGAAGCCACGCTTCTCGGCAAGCGGCTAGTGTTTTTCCGGGACGCTCAGGGCGAGGTGGTTGCGCTGCAAAACACCTGTCCGCACCGCGGCGTCGATCTCTCCAAGGGCGATTGTCAGTTCAAGGGCACCCTGACCTGTCCCTACCACGCCTGGGTGTTCGATGCGCAAGGCGAGTGTGTCGCGGTGCTCAGCGAAGGGCCGGACTCGACCATTCCAGGGGCCAAGGGCACCAAGGCGCGCAGCTATCCCACGCGCACGCTGAAGGGGAATGTGTTCGTCTGGATGGGGGAAGGCGCGCCCGCTCCGATCGAGGAAGACGTGCCGCCGGAATTGTTCGATCCCGAGGTGATCGTGATGAGCAGCGAGCGTCCGTGGAAGGCGAACTGGCGTCCCTCGATCGAGAATTTCATCGACGCGCACGTTTTCTATGTTCACCGGAATTCGATCGAGGTGCTGACTCAGCCGACCGGCGGGGTTCTTACCGTGCTCCATCAAGGTCCGACCCGTCCTCCGCTGCAAAGTGTCAACGGCCGTTTTCTGCGCGTTGCTCCCAATACGGAGACGGTTCTAGACTACATGGATCGCAAGAAGGACGACACGCCGCAAAGAAAGCGCGACTTCCAGGATGCCTATCCGGGCCTTGGCGGGCAGAAATGGCCTTCTACCCGGACGCGCCTGTACATCAGCAAGGTGTGCGGCTTTTTCCGGGGGCTGTTCAAGCCGACCGGGCCGATGTCGACGAATCCGGAGTGGACCTCGGGCGCGCACTTGCCGGGCACGCTGCATATCGACTACCACCGCTGGACCTATACGCGCTACGAGGTGCCGGTGGACGAAAACAACACCAACAATTTCTTCTTTATTTCGTGGCGCGGCAAAACCGCCTGGCAGCGCTTCTTCTGGCCGTTGTACTTCCACCTCTATTTCAACTGGAAGATGACCAGCAACTTCTCCGGCCAGGATGCCGTGATGGCCGAGATGACGGACTACGCCGCGCCCGAGCGGCTCAGTCCGACGGACCTGTTCCTGCGCGAGTGGCGGCGTTTCGTGCTGGACAATGCCAGAGGCCTGAAGAAAGCCGCGGAGTCCGACCCGGCGCGCGGCGCTTCGGCGTCCGCCTAGCCCTTGCACGGGCCGGCCGGGCAGGCACGCCGGGCGGCCCGGAAAGCCGCGGGAGGTCGCCTCCCCCGCGCGGCCCGGAATTCCGGGCGTGGAATTCCGGGCGTGGAATTCCTTGTGCAGCTGGACTAAACTCCCGGTGTTGACGATCCAAGTCGAAGCGGCCGAGGAGGCGATATGGGTTCAGTGCTTGAAGGCGATCTGTCCGTCCAGGAAGAGCAAGGCGCCGAGGGCCGGCGCAGGGAGCGCCCGCTCAGCATGCGCGAGCGCATTCCGGCGCTCGGCCTGAAGGAGTACTGGTACCCGGCGCTTCGCGCGAAAAAGGTCACGGCCAAGAGACCGGTGACCGTGCAGCTTCTCGGCGAGAAGCTGGTGTTTTTCCGCGACGACAACAACGAAGTGGTGGCGCTGCATCACACCTGCACGCACCGCGGCGCGTCGCTCGCGCGTGCCGATATCCATTTCAAGGGCAAGCTGACCTGCCCGTATCACGGCTGGACCTTCGACGGCAAAGGCAACCTGCTCGCGGTGCTGGGCGAGGGGCCGCAATCGACCCTGCCGGGCTCGAAGGGCACCAAGATGCGCAACTACCCGACCCGGACCATCAAGGGGACGGTATTCGTCTGGATGGGCGACGGGCCTGCTGTGCCGCCCGAGGAGGATCTGCCCTTTGAATTATTCGATCCGAATATCGTCGTCATGACTGGCCAGCATGTCTGGAAGGCCAATTGGCGTCCGGGAATCGAAAACTTCACGGACTCGCACGTGTACTACGTGCACCGGAATTCCCTCGAGGTGTTGATGCAGTCGCCTCCGGCACTGCTGACCATTCTTCACCAGGGGCAGAACCGTCCGCCCTTTCACGTCGTGAACGGGCGCTTCCTGTGCTTCAAGCCAGGCGAGGGCTCGGTACTCGACTACATGGACCGCGAGAAGGATGACTCCAAGGCGGCGGTCACCAAGCGCGGCTTCCAGGATGTCTATCCCGCTCTGGGCGGTGCGAAGTGGCCGTTATCGCCCTGGCGCCTGTACGTCAGCACGGTGTGCGGGCTCTTCCGCAACATGTTCAAGCCGACCGGGCCGCTGTCGAAGAACCCCGAGTGGGGGTCCGGCTCGCACTTGCCGGGCACGCTGCATATCGATTATCACCGCTGGAGCTATACGCGTTATCAGGTGCCCATCGACGAGAAGACGACCAACAATTACTTTTTCTGCGCGTGGCGCGGCGATACGGCGTGGCAGCGGTTTTTCTGGCCGCTTTACTTCCGCCTGTTCTTTGGATGGAAGATGATCAGGAACTTCTCCTCGCAGGATGGGGAAATGGCGGCAATCACCGACTATTCCGCGCCGGAGCGCCTGAGCCAGAGCGATCTTTTCCCGCGCGAATGGCGGCGTTTCGTGGTCGAGCACGCGCGCGATTTAAAGCGGCCGACGCCGGCGGCCTGAACCGCCGCAAGAAAAACGGGGGCCGAGGCCCCCGTTTCATTGTGTGCCGGCGCGGCGCGGCCGCAGAGCCCCCCGCCCGACGACTGTCGCTACTTCAGATATTTCTTGAAATGCGCAAATGTCGACGCCCAGCCTGCTTTGGCGGCCTCGGCATGATAAGAGGCACGGTCGTCGCACATGAAGCCGTGGTCGGCGCCCTTGTGGACCACGATCTCTGCCTGCTTGCCCAGCTCCTTCAGGCGCGCCTCGACGATCGGCACTTCCACCGTATGCACGATGTGCGCGTCCAGTTCGGCGTAGTTCAGGATCACCGGGCACTTCAGTTTCTTCGCTTCGTCCATAGGCACCAGGGTCTTGCCCGGACGCGCGGCTGAAATACCGCCGTAAAAATGCGCGGTCGCGGCGATATCGTCCGGGAATTCGCACGCGGTCAGGAAGGCGAGCCGCCCGCCCATGCAGTAGCCCGTCGCGCCGATCGCCTTCGGCTTCACGTTCTTTTGCGCTTTCAGGTAGGCAATCGTGCTGCCCGCGTCGGCCACCACTTTCTCGTCCGCGAGCTTGCCCATCAGGGCCATGGCCTTCGGCATCTCGGTGTAGGCCGCGATGCCATCGCCCTCCGAAGAATACAGGTCGGGCGCGATCGCAACATAGCCTTCGTCCGCGAAGCGGTTGCAGATGCGCTTGATGTTCTCGTTCAGGCCGAAGGCTTCGATGTAGACGATTACCGCGGGAAAGGGGCCGCCGCCTGCGGGGTTGGCCAGGAAGGCCGGTGTTCCGTTGCCAAGTTTGATCATGCTTCCTTGCGCTGCCATGTGTCCTTACTCCTATTTGGTGAGAAGATTGCCGCTTGCTATTGAATCATATCGAGGAGCGCAAATGGCGCAAGCGAAAAAGGAGTTCAAGAGTACGGCGTTCGAGGTGAAAACCCAGTGCCGGCGCTATGAGGGCAGGGTGGCGATCGTGACCGGCGCGGCCCAGGGCCTGGGACGGGTAATCGCGCGCCGATTGGCGGAGGAGGGGGCGAAAGTGGTGGTGGCGGACATTCAGGAAACGGCGGTCAGACGCACCGCGGAAAAGCTGCAGGCGCAGACCGGGATGGCGTTCCTGGGGGTGGGGGGGGATCTCAGCCGGCCCGGTGTGGCTGACGCAATGGTGAAGCAGACGCTCGATGCGTTCGGCCGCATCGATACCCTGGTCAACAATGCGGCGGCGCTGATTCGCATGCGCCTGGTGGACTTCGACGAGGAACTGATGCAAAAGGCGGTGGACGGCAACATGTGGACCGCGCTGCGCGCGAGCAAGGCAGTGCTGCCGGCGATGCTGAAAGCGCGCTACGGCCGCATCATCAATATCGGCGGCGAAGCCTGGCGCACCGGGATGCCGTTCCACACCCTGCTCGCCGGGGTGGGCAAGGGCGGCCTCGTCGGCTTGACCGCGACGCTCGCCGGCGAAGTCGTGCGCGATGGCATCACGGTGAACTGCTTGTCGCCGGGCGCGATGGAATCGGAGGCCGACGGCCACGACGAGGAGCGCAGCGGGGCGCGCGATCCGCGCTGGAACCCGCCCGGGGTGATGGACGAACTGATCAAGATGGCGCTCACCCAGGCGACCGGCATCGGGCGGCTCGCGCATCCGAGCGAGGTGGCGGCGGCGGTGGCGTTTCTCGGCGCCCCGGAAGCGTCCTACGTCACCGGCCAGCACTTCGGCGCGAGCGGCGGCATGGCGATGCTGTGACCCAGGGGGCGGCAGGGAGCGGGAATCCGGATAGATAGTAACATATATGGTACTATCTATCCGGATTTTCATCCCGGTGGCCTTGCAGATTGGCGCTAACATGGCACCTCTTACGACATATCTCGAAGGACGATCATGAGCGAAGCCTATATCGTTGCGGCGGTGCGCACCGCCGGCGGACGGCGCGGCGGGCGCCTGAAGGACTGGCATCCCGTGGATCTCGGCGCAGCCGTGGTGGATGAGCTGCTGAAGCGCAGCGGGGCCGATCCGAAGCTGGTTGAAGATGTGATCTTCGGCTGCGTCGATCAGGCGGGCGAGCAGTCGACCAACGTGGCGCGCAATGTGGTGCTGGCGTCGAAGCTCCCGGAAAGCGTGCCCGGCGTGTCGGTCGATCGCCAGTGCGGCTCCTCCCAGCAGGCGCTGCATTTCGCGGCTCAGGTGGTGATGTCGGGGTCGATGGACGTGGTGATCGCGGGCGGCGTCGAGCACATGACGCGCGTGCCGATGGGTCTGCCCCACCTCCTGCCGGCGAAAAACGGCATGGGCGACTACATGAGCCCAAGGATCAAGGCGCGCTATCCCGGCGTGAAAATATTCAGCCAGTTCGACGGCGCCGAGATGCTCGTCAGCAAGTACAAGCTGACGAAGGACGAACTCGACCTGTTCTCGTTCGCCAGCCAGAAGAAAGCGGCCGCGGCGAGCAATGCCGGCCGGTTCAAGGCGGAGATTCTGCCGCTCGAAGTTTCGGTGGATGGCGTGACCTCCATGCACGAGGTGGACGAGGGCATCCGCTTTGATGCCAGCCTGGAGGCGATCAAGGGCGTCAAGCTGATCAAGCCGGACGGGCTGCTCTCCGCGGCGAGCGCGAGCCAGATCTGCGACGGGGCTGCGGGTCTGATGGTGGTGAATGAAAAGGGCTTGAAGGCGCTCGGCGTCAAGCCGCTCGCGCGCATCTGCCACATGAGCGTGCTCGGCGAGGATCCGGTCGTCATGCTGGAGGCGCCGATCAACGCCACACGGCGCGCGCTCGCCAAGTCCGGGATGAAACTTCAGGATATCGATCTGTTCGAGGTGAACGAAGCGTTTGCCTCCGTTCCGCTTGCTTGGCTGAAGGAAGTGAAGGCAGATCCAGAGAAGCTGAATGTGCGCGGCGGCGCGATCGCGCTCGGCCACCCGCTCGGTGCGAGCGGCGCCAAGCTGATGACCACGCTCGTGCATACGCTGCAACAGACCGGCAGGCGTTACGGCCTGCAGACCATGTGCGAGGGCGGAGGGATGGCGAATGTGACGATCGTGGAGCGGATGTAGGGCGCGCGCCGAGCGTTGGGCTGCTCAAGCGGTAGGGCGGCCAATTCTCGCCGGTGCCCGGCAAGCAGCACTACCCTCTCGAATCAACCCCCGGATTCCCGCATGCAATACCGCAAGTTCGGCATCACCGAGTTCAGGGTCTCGGCGATCGGCCTCGGCTGCATGAGCATGTCGGGCGCCTGGGGAGCGGCGGACGACACGGAATCCATCGCCACGCTGCATCGCGCCTTCGATCTCGGCGTCAACTTCCTGGATACCTCGGCGAGCTACGGCAGCGGTCATAACCATCAATTGATCGCAAAGGCGCTCAAGGGCCGCCGGGAAAGGATCGTGATTCATTCCAAGTCCGGCAGCCCGCGCGTCGCGGACGAGGCCGACAGCCGAGGCGGCGGGTCGTCCGGCTATCTCAGCCGTGTCTGCGAAGAGAGCCTGCAGCGGCTCGGCATCGAGACCCTGGATATCTTCTGCATGTCGCGTGTCGATCCGAACGTTCCAATCGAAGAATCGGTCGGCGCGATGGCGCGGCTCGTCGAGCAAGGCAAGACCCGCCACATCGCGCTGTCGGAGGCGGGACCTGATTCCATCCGGCGCGGCAACAAGATTCACCCGCTGGTGTCGCTGCAGATGGAGTACTCGTTGTGGTCGCGCGACGTAGAGGGCGGCAACATCCAGGCTTGCCGCGAGTACGGCATGAGCCTGATGGCCTATGCGCCGCTCGGCCGGGGATTTCTGGCGGGGATGTTTCGGCGGCCCGGCGCGGTCGCGGCCGATGATCCGCGCGCGCGCTTTCCGCGCTTTCAGCCCGGAAATATCGAGCACAATCTTGCGTTGTTTGGACGGATTGAAGCGTTTGCCAAGGAAAAGTCCGCCACGCCGGCGCAGATTGCCATCGCCTGGGTGATGGCGCAAGGGCAGGACATGATCGCCATTCCGGGGTGCAAGAGCCGCGCGCATCTTGAAGAGAACCTCAAGGCCGTGGCGGTCCGCCTTACAGACGAAGACCTTGCCCGCCTGGACGCGCTGGCGCATCCGGGCGCCGCGGCTGGAACGCGCATGCCGGAGAACGACATGACGCGGGTCAATCTGTAGCGCGGGCATCCGGCCGCAGCGCTGCATCCCCCAGAGCCCCGGAATATTTCCGTTGCCCCCAGTCAGCTTTGCAGAGGCGTGCACGCCGCATGAGTAACTCCGCCAGCGCGGCCCCGGCCGCGGCCGAAATCCATCTCAGCCGCGCGCAGATGCTGCTCGGCTATGTGACGGCATCCTACGGCTTCGCCTTTTCGACCATGGTGTCGTTCCTGGTCCCGCTGCGCGCTCTCGAGATCAATACGCCGATCGATCTGATCGGTCTGCTCGTCGGCGCGGGCGCGGTCGTCCCGGCGCTGCTCGCGGTTGTGTCCGGAGAAATAAGCGACCGGCTCGGTCCGCGCAAGACCTATGTCATCAGCACCCTGGCGACCGGGCTTTCGACGCTGGTTGCGGCGGCGACGGACAGTTACTGGGCGCTGTTCGTCATCCAGCTTGTCACGGGGTTCGCGCGCAGCACGGCATGGCTCGCCTCGCAGGCCTATCTGACGAGCGTCGGCAGACCGGACCAGCGCGCCGCGATTACCGGCAGGATGAGCTTCTCTACCAACGCGGGCATGATCGGCGCGCCTCTGGTCGTGGGTGCTTCGGCGGAGTGGGTCGGATTCCAGTTCACCTTCGTCACGCTGGCCGTGATATCCCTCGTGTATTGCCTGATGGGAATACGCCTTCCCGAAGTCCGTGTGGCGCGCGTCACGGCGCGGCGCGGCTCATCGGGAGGATTCGGGCTCGCTCTGGGACTGCTGCGCCTTAAGGGTGTTCAGGTCGTGCTGCAGCTCACCTTCGTGCGCCTGTGGAGCAGCACCTTCTGGATCGCGTTCTATCCGCTGCTGCTGGTGCAGCAGGGCTTCACTCCCGCCAGGATCGGCACCATACTTGCAGTCTATGCGGTGGTGTCGACGGCGGTCACGCTGACCGCAGGCTGGTTTTCGGCGCGCATGGGTAATGCCGTCGCCTCCGCGGCATCACTCGCGGTAGGGGCGATCGGGGTTGCGATTTCGCCCTACCTTTTCGACTACCCGCTGGTGTTTCTGCCCGCGCTTTTTGTCGGCTTCGCGCAGGGATTAAGTCTGCCGCTGCTGGTTGCGAGCGTCAGCGAGGAGGCGCCGCCGGATCAGCGCGGCATCGCTTTTGGACTGCGCACGAGCGTCAACCAGGGCGCGGGCACGCTCGCGCCCGTGGCCAGCGGCGCGGTCGCGGCATCCATCGGGCTGACGCTTGGCTTCCTGTTCAACTCCGGCGTGGCCGTGCTGCTCCTGGCCGGCTCGCTGTGGATGTACCTGAACGCGCGCCGCGCGCGCGGCGAAAATCGCTGAGCGCCGCAGCGGTATTTACACCCCGAGGTGCCGTTCCAGCATTTCCCGGTCGTGACGCAATTCTCCGGTATTGCCTTCGATCGCGATTCCGCCGCGGTGCATGACGATCAGCCGCTCGCAAGCGCCGAATACCGTGGGCAGGTTCTGATCGACCAGCAGCACCACAATGCCCTGCCCCTTGAGAGACAATATGACCTTGCGTATTTCCTCGACGAACTGAGGCGCGAGGCCTTCCGTGGGTTCATCGAGCAGGAGCACGTCGGGATTGGTCATCAGCGCGCGGCCCATCGAAAGCATGCGCTGCTCGCCGCCCGACAGCGCATCGCCTCTATTCTTCCGGCGCTCGTTGAGCCGTGGGAAAAGCGCGAACACGCGCTCCAGATTCCAGGCGGCACGCGCGCCGCGCGGCGCCCGGGCGGCGATGGTCAGGTTCTCCAGCACTGAAAGCGAGGGAAAAATACCTTTGCGATCGAGCACGATCGAGACGCCGCGTCGTGCGCGGGCGACGGCGGAGAGTTGCGTGATCGATTCGCCGGCCAGGCGAACTTCGCCGCGCGAAATCGGCGCCAGTCCCGCGATCGCGCGCAGCAGCGTGGTCTTGCCGACGCCATTGCGACCGATGATGCCGACGAAACTCGATGCATCCGCCGAGAGTTTCACTTCGCTCAGCGCGAGAAACTTGCCGTAGGCCACCTCCAGTCCGCGGATCTCAAGCAAGCTGGTGCCCCCGCAGATAGGCTTCCTGCACGCGCGCGTCCGAACGCACCTGTTCGGGTGTGCCGTCGGCGAGCAGCGCACCGGTCTCCATCACCAGCACGCGCCGCGCGACGCGCTCCACCACCTCCAGATCGTGCTCGACGATGAGCAGCGTGACCGTGGCGGGAATTCTTTCCAGCAGCAGCCCGACGACATCCTGAGTCTCCGCGGGGCTCATGCCGGCAGTCGGCTCATCCAGCAGCAGCAGCTCCGGGCGCGCGGCGAGGCATATCGCGAGCTCAAGCTGGCGTTGCTCGCCGTAGGAGAGGTCCTGGGCGATGCGCGCCGGCTCCTTGTCCAGGCCGACCTGGGCCAGCGCGCGCATCGCATCGGCATGCCAGGACTCGATTGAATCGACTTCGCGCCACGGATTCAGGGACCCGCCGCCCTGCAGCGCCTGCACCGCCAGGCGCACGTTCTGCAGCACGCTCAGGAAGGGGAAAATATTCGTGCGCTGGAAGCTGCGGCCGATCCCCAGCCGGGAGCGCTCGGCCGCGCTGGCGCGCGTGATGTCTGCGCCCTTGTACAGAATCCGTCCTTCGGTCGGCGTCGTGACGCCGGCGAGCGCGTTCAGCAGCGTGGTCTTGCCGGCCCCGTTGGCGCCCAGAAGGGCGCAGCGTTCGCCGGCGTGGATATCGAAGCTCACGCCGCTCACCGCGGTAAACCTGCCGTAGCGGAAGGTGATCTGATCGACCGACAGGAGCGCGTCCGCCATCGTCTCTAGCCCTGCGCGGCGCGATCTTTGCGCCGCCGCCACAAGTCGCCCAGGCCGCCGGGGGCAAACATGACAAGCGCCACGAACACGATTCCCACGAACAAGCGCCAGTGCTCGGTGTACTGCCCGATAAACCGGAAAAGGCTCAGGAACACGACGGATCCGATCACCGGGCCGAAGAGCGTCGAGGCGCCGCCGATCACGACCGCCAGGATTACCTCACCCGAGGTGGTCCAGAAGAACGCGGTCGGACCGGCGAACCCGAGCTGGATGACGCTCAAGGCGCCCGCGATCCCCGCCAGCGTCCCGGACAGCACGAAGCCGATCAGTTTGTAGCGTGCGACCGGATAGCCGACCGAGCGCATGCGCTCCTCGTTCTCGCGGATGCCTTCGAATGCCGCGCCGAGCGGCGAACGGCGCAGGCGGTAGAGGATTCCCAGTCCAAGCAGGAAAATGACCAGGCAGAGATAGTAGAAGCCGGTCGTTCCGGAGAGAGACAGCCACTGGATCTCGTCGGACCCGGGGAATAATTCCGGGCGGGGGATCGATGTCAGGCCGTCGACGCCGCCGGTGATCTTGTAGGCGGTCACGGCGACGATATAGAACAATTGCGAGATCGCCATCGTGATCATGACGAACGCCATTCCGCGGGAGAGCAGCGCGAAGTAGCCGATGACAAGCGAGGCGAGCGCGCTCACGGCAATCACGACGGCGAACATGAACCAAAGGCTGTGCGAGGCTTTGAGCAGCATGAACGCCGCGGCGTAGCCGCCCAGGCCGTAGAACGTGCCGTGCCCGAAGCTGAGCAGGCCGAGCTGTCCGATCAGGATATTCAGGCTGAGGGCGAACAGCGAGTAAATCAGGATGTCGCCGATGAAATCGTTCTGCGTGCCGGTGGTGAACCAGGGCGCCGCGATCAGCAGCAGAAGCCCGGCGAGCAGCGCTGCGCGCTTGCGCGTCATGCGTCGTCTCGCGCGCTGTCCGCGGCGCCTATCGCGGGCAATGTTTTCCTGCCTTGCGTCATCGCGCCTCCCCTCCGATCAGCCCGGCCGGACGCACCAGCAACACGATGGCGAGCACCACGTACACGACCGCGTTGGCATACCCGGCGATCAGGATCTGGCCGATTGAAAGTGAAAAGCCGACCACCAGGCTGCCGACGAAAGCGCCGAGCACCGAGCGCATGCCGCCCAGGACCACGACCACCAGCGCGAGGATCAGGGTGTCGTTGCCCATTCCGGTGAACGCGGTGAACAGCGGCACGGCGAGAAATCCCGCGGCGCCGGCGAGCGCGGCGCCGACGACGAATACGAGCGTGAACACGCGCGGCACCTGCAGGCCGAGCGATTCGGCGGCTTCGCGGTCATCGACGCAGGCGCGAATGACCGCGCCAAGGCGTGTGCCGGTAAAGACTCCCGCCAGCACCAGGGCGAGCAGCAAGCCGCAGCCGATCAGGAACAGGCGATAAAGCGAGACGGTGGCACCTCCGATCAACGTCGTGCCGTCGAGCGCGGCCGGGACCGTCAGGCTCTTGATGTCCGCCCCCCAGATGATCTGCACCAGTTCGTCGAAGAAGAAAATCAGCCCGAAGGTCATCAGCGCCTGGGCATGAAAGCCGCGCGGGTAGAGCGGCTTGAAAAGCATCTGTTCGAGGACCAGCCCGCAAAGCGCGGTGGCGAGCGCCCCGGCGGCCAGGCCGAGCACGAAACTGCCGCTCGCCGCGTGCGCGGCGAGCCCGATGAACGCGCCCAGCATGTACAGCGAGCCGTGCGCCAGGTTCACCACCTGCATCATCCCGAACGTGAGCGCGAGCCCGGAGGAGATGAGGAACAACAACATGCTGAGCTGCAGGCCGTTCACGGCCTGCTCGATCAACAATGCCACGCTACGTCCTTCCGGCTGTTGTTCAGGACGAGGTTCTTATTTACGGACGATGCAAAGCGGTGGTCAGGGCGCCGACATTTTGCAGCCCGTGCCCGGGTCGCGCACCTTTTCGTAGGTCTGGATCAATTCGTGCGTCAGGACGCCGTTGCGCTTCACGACGCGCGTGATGTAGATGTTGTTGATCACGTTGCCGGTCTTCGGGTCGATCTTGAAGTAGCCGCGCGGGCTGTTGATTTCGGCGTTGGAGAATGCTCTGCGTATCGCCGCCTTGTCCTTCAGGTTGCCTTTCACCTGCTCGATGACCGAGATCAGCAGCTTGCCCGCGTCGTAACCGCCGACTTCCGTCGAGGTCGGCGCGCGGTTGAACTTGCGCTGGAAACGCGCGACGAAGGCGTTGTTGGCCGGCGTGTCGAGGGCGCCCGCGGCGTAGGGGCCGCCGCCGATGATGCCCAGCGCGTTGTCCTTCTGCCCTGGAAACCAGAATTCGTCGGCCATGGGGATCACGCCGACCAATTTGATCTTTTCGCGCAACCCCGATTGCGCCCACTGGTTGGTGAAAGCCGCCACCGGGGGGCCGATCAGAAATGCGTAAACCACGTCGATCGAGTCCTGGCGGGCGCGGATGTTGGTCAGGATCGCTGCGTAGTCCGCGGTGCCGAGCGCCGGTCGCTCATGCAGGATCACCTCGCCGCCACCCGCTTTGAAGGTCTCCAGGAACGCCGCCGATTGCTGGTGGGCGGCCGCGAAGTTCGAGGTCACCAGCGCAGCCCGCTTGCCCACGTTTTTCGCCACGTAGTCGCCGAGCGAAACATTCTGCTGCCAACTGGAGAAGGAAGTGCGCACGATATACGGGCTGCACATTTCGCGCGTGATGCCGTCGTCGCCCGCCAGCGGAACGATCAGGAAGGTCTTGCCGCGGTGCACGTCGTCACGGATGGCGGCGGCGATCGGTGTGTAGACCGGGCCGAGCAGGAAGTCGACCTTGTCATCCTGGATGTAGCGACGGACCAGCTGGATCGCGTACTTCGGATCGGTCTTGTCGTCCTCTTTGATGATGGTGATCTTGCGTCCGGCGGCCTGGCCGCCCGATTCCTCGAGCGCCATCTTGAAGGTCTCGAACAAGGGGTTGCCGTAGGCGCCGAAAAGACCGGAGAAACCGATCACCGTGCCGATCTTGATGTCTTGAGCCAGCGCCGGCGTGGCGATGCCGAAGCAGGCCACGGCGCCCGCGGCCAAAATGCGTGATTTCAAGCGGCTGGAAAATGCAGGAATGCGGGCCATTTCTCTCCTCCGTTATCAGGAACCTGGGTCGATTCTAGCGAGGAATTCCCGGGGTTCAAAAAAATGTTTCCGGACGCCGCGCGCTCACAATGCAGGCATATTGCAGCCCGTGCCGGGGTCGGCCACCTTGTCGTAGGTCTGCAGCAGTTCGTGCGTGTAGACGCCGTCCGGGCGCTTCACGACGCGCGTGATGTAGATATTGTTGATCACGTTGCCGGTCTTCGGGTCGATCTTGAAATAGCCGCGCGGGCTGTTGATCTCGGCATTGGAGAACGCCCTGCGCACCGCCGCCTTGTCCTTCAGGTTGCCCTTCACCTGCTCGATGACCGAGACCAGCAGCTTGCCGGCGTCGTAACCCGCCACGTCGGGCGTGGTTGGCGCGCGGTTGAACTTGCGCTGGAAAAGCGCGACGAAGGCGTTGTTGCGCGGCGTGTTGAGGGCGCCCGCAGCGTAGGGACCGCCTCCGAACTGGCCGAGCGCATTGTCCTTCATCGACGGAAAATAGCCCTCGTCGGCGATGCCGGTCACGCCGGCCACTTTGATCCTGTCGCGCATTCCGGATTGCGCCCACTGATTGACGAAGGCCGGCACCGATGGGCCGCCGGTCATCAGGTACACCAGGTCGATCGCGTCCTGCCGGGCGCGGATTTTGGTCAGGATCGATGCGAAGTCCGCGGTGCCGAGCGCCGGCAGCTCATGCAGCGTCACCGTCCCGCCCGCCTTCTTGAAGGTTTCCATGAACGCCGCCGCCTGCTGGTGGCCGCCGGCGAAGTTCGCCGACACCATCGCCACGCGTTTGCCGACGTTTTTCGCCATGTAGTCGCCGAGCGGGGCATTCTGCTGCCAACTGGAGAAGGAAGTGCGCACGATGTAGGGGCTGCACATTTCGCGCGTCACGCCATCGTCCCCGGCATACGGAACGATCAGGAAGGTCTTGCTGCGGTGCACGTCGTCCCGGATCGCAATGGCGACCGGCGTCGCGGACGGTCCAAGCAGGAAATCGACCTTCTCGTCCTGGATGCGGCGCCGCACCAGTTGGATGGCGTACTTGGGGTCGCTCTTGTCGTCCTCCTTGAGCACGACGATCTTGCGCCCGGCGGCCTGGCCGCCCGCTTCTTCGATTGCCATATTGAAACTTTCCAGCGCTGCATTGCCGTAGACGCCAAAAACGCCGGCAAGGCTGATCACCGTGCCCACCTTGATATCCTCGGCGGCGGATGCGGGCGCCAGCCCTGCAGCAAGCGCGGCGCATGCGGCGGCAAAGCTGAATCTCAGGCGGGCCGAACGCGCTACCGGGTAACTCTCAGTGCCCGCCGTGCAAATCTTGCTGTGGCCCATTCCCGCTCCTCCCCGGTATCGGATGTCCGCGGTCGATTCTAACGAAGATTTGGCGGGTCTCGCAAAAACGCGCCGCGCGCAACCGCGACACCGGGCCGGTGGGACTTTCGAACTGTCTGAGTCAGTCAGTCCTCTCGTAACCCATAACGCCATCGGTTACACTTGCTCTCGTGATCCGCAGATTCCGGTGCAAGGGCTTGCAGCGATTCTTCGAGACCGGCAGCAAATCCGGGATACAGGCGCAGCACGCCGAACGGTTGCGACTCATCCTTGCCCAGTTGAACGCGGCGACAAGACCGGGGGACATGGTGCTGCCCGGGCTGGTCCTGCACCCGCTCAAGGGCGACCGGAAGGGTGCTTGGTCGGTCCGAGTGAGCGGAAACTGGCGAATCACCTTTGTCTTTTCCGGAGCCGATGCTGACGCGGTCGACCATGAGGACTACCACTGAAAGGAAGCGCCATGCGCATGCACAATCCCCCACACCCGGGCGAAATCATCAAGTCGCTTTGTCTGGAGCCCCTCGGGGTAACGGTTACCGAAGCCGCGAAGGCTCTCGGTATCAGCCGAAAAACTCTTTCGGCGATTCTGAATGGTCGCGCTGGCGTGAGCCCAGAGATGGCGGTGCGTCTGTCGATCGCGTTTGGAACCTCCTCCGAGAGCTGGCTGAATCAGCAAACGCAGTACGACCTTTGGCACGCGGAACAGCGGCGCAAGCAGTTACGCGTGATGAAATTGGCGGCGTAGCAGGATGCTGCGCAAGACGTAATGGGAGCCTGCCATGAGCGAAGTCGAGCAGATTGAGAGCCGTATTAAGAACCTCTCGCCTGAGGAACTGGCTACGTTTCGCGCGTGGTTCGCAGAGTTCGATGCCCAGGCTTGGGACCGTCAAATCGAAGCCGATTCCAAGGCCGGGAAGCTCAGTCATCTCATCGAGAAATCTCTAGCAGAGCACAAGGCGGGCAAGAGCCGGCCACTTTGAAGCACTGAGCTTCGTCGGACTTCTCATCGACGTGAAAGTCGCGCGCGGCGCTTCGGCTGGACGAACTGCGCACGGGTCACGCCGAGCCACATCAGCAGCGGGCTCGCGACCAGTACGGAAGAGTAGATGCCGTACAGGATCCCGATGGTCGGCGCTCGGCTCTCCGCGGCCCTCCAGGCGTGCCAGAGTTAGACTGTCAGAGTCTTGGCCGGCGGCCCTGCCTGTTGCACAATGGCGGCAAAGCGCGGATGATGGTGGCATATACAGTAACATATATAGTAACGTATATGTTACTATATATGTTACTGTATATGCCACGACGCGATTTTATCGGCTCGATATAGCCGGCGGCAGCGGGGTCCCGCATTGACCACCGCACTCAGGAGAAATCATGCACCGCTCAGGAGACATCATGCACCGTTATGTAAAGCTGGGCTATGTGGCGCTGAATGTGAGCGACCCGGAGCGCTCGAAGCACTTCTACCAATCGCTCTGGGGCCTGGACTTGAGCGAAACCGGCGCCGCCGGCGAGCAGTATCTGCGCTGCAGCGACGATCACCATAACGTGGTGCTGTACCGCGGTTCGAAGCCGGGCCTGAAGCGCATCGGCTGGGAAATGGAATCCGAGGCGGACCTCGACAAGCTCGCCGGCGCGCTCGGGCGCAACGGCATCCAGGTGCGCGAGGTGGACGCGACGGAGCGGGCGCCCCTGCGTCAGGGGCGCAGCATCCGGTTCTCCGATCCGTTCACCGGCGCGACGCACGAGTACTACGTGGATATGCATCGCCTGGGCGGCAGGCCGTGGACGCCGACCCATACCAAGATCCAGCGCCTGGGACACGTCGTGCTCAAGACGCCGCGCTATGACGAGGCGGTCAAGTTCTACATGGACGTGCTGAATTTCAAGGTATCCGACAGGGTGGACACGTTCATCACCTTCATGCGCTGCTTTCCAAATCCCTTCCATCATTCGTTCGCCCTGGCCAAAAGCAACGGCGGCGCGTTGCACCATGTGAATTTCATGGTCACCGAGGTGGACGACATCGGGAAAGGGCTGTGGCGCTTCAAGAAGAACGACGTGCCGGTGGTGCGCGGGCCGGGCCGGCATCCGCCCTCGGGCAGCATGTTTCTGTACGTGCTCGACCCGGATGGCTTGATGCTCGAGTACAGCTTCGGGATGGAAGAGTTTCCGGAGGTCAATCCGCGCAAGCCGCGACTGCTGCCTCCGGTGCCGGAATCGGGCGACTTCTGGAACTGCCCGACCGATCCGCGCGGGGGCGCTATCGGCGACATCGAAGTCGAGCGCGCGAGCCGGGGCGCGCTGCCGCAACCCGCCTGAGCGCGGCGCTGCGCAGTCGAGCGTCGTCGAGGACGCTCGACTGCGCCGAACGCGATGTTCGCGAGCGTCGTATTTGCCATGGTTGTGCCGGTATTCGGGTTCCGTGGGGTGCGAACGAGTTAGTTTTTGGCCAGGGACTTGAGCCAGTCCGCGTAGTCGCGTATCGCCTCGGTCATCGGGTAGGCGGGCTGGTAACCGAGTATGCTTTTGGCGCGTCCAAGCTCAAGCGGCTCGTCAAAGGTGGCCCCGCCCATCGTCGCGGTTCCGATCTTCGGTCCGATCCTGGTTTCAATACCCGGGATCGCCGCCTGGATCGCGGCGGCCATGTCTTCCGGGCTGGTGGGCGCTCCCATGCTCAGATTGAACACGCGATGTCGATCAATCTTGGCTTCGAGCGCGAGGACGGTGCCGAGGCCCGCGTCTCTTGAATAGATCCACTCGATTTTCACATTGGGTATATCGGCCTTGCCGTGCTTGAGCGCACCTTCGACCATGGCTCTGAAAACGTTGGTCGGCTCGCCGCCGCCAACGCCCGTCCAGGGGCCGGCGACAGCAGCGTAGCGGACCATGCGGACATCGATGCCCTTCCAGCGTGCATAGTTGTCGCCCAGGCTTTCCACCGCCTGTTTGGTCGCGGCATAGAAGGTTATCGGGCGCGGGAAGGCCTCCTCCATCGCCTGATTGCCTGCGTCTTCGCCTCCCGAGACGTGGCTGCTTAGAACACTGGAACTCGCTATGACAACCCTCGGAACGCCGAACGCGACCGCCGCCTCGAGAATATTCGCGGCGCCCATGATGTTGACCTCGATCGCATCGTAGGGGTGCAGCTGCGCACCCGCGGTGAGCATGGGATAGGCGGCAGTATGGATGATGCCTTCGATGCCTCCCTTGCGCAGCGCGGAGACCAGGTCCCAGGGGCGGAGGACGTCGCCTTGGAGCAGCGTGATGCGGGACAAATCAACGATGCCGCCCAGTGCCTGGGGTTGCGGGATGCGGTCGAAAATTATCGGGGTCTTGCCGCGCTCCAACAGGACCCGGGCGATCTGCGAACCCACCAACCCGCCACCAACCACGAGAACCGCCATGCGTGCCTCCTTTTGATTTTGAGTCTGTGGATGCAGGCGGCCCTCGCCCGCCTTCCTTCAATGACGTTGGTCGTCAGATTTCGTCAGATACTGCCAAAGCGCGCGCCGAGCGCACGTCTCCAGCTTAACAGCCGATCCGGGGGGCTGGGCTGCCATCGTCCCGTACTGCGCGGCCGCCCCAGCCGCGCTATGCCCTGCTCGGGAGTTCGGCCACCGCCGAGCCCTCGACGGAGCGCTCGCCGTCCTGATTCTCGGCGACGAGCGCGATCTCGATGTACTTTTTGCCGTCTTGCTCATACTTCTTCGTGATGTCGCCGTGGATGACGAGGGCGTCCCCCTCCGGATTGTGGCGTCGGATCCGGCACTTGAGGCTGTGCAGCGAGCCGTCGTCGCCGATCCAGTTGGTGACGTAATGCGATAGCCACGAGGCACGCTCCGGACCGTAGTCGTACGCGCCGGGCGCGCCCACCTTGTGCGCGAAATCGGGTTCCCAGTGCACGCGCTCCGGGCAATCGGGGATGCCGAACTTGTTCTTGATGCCCAGGCCGGGATGCCTGCGCTGCAGCTTCCAGGCGAGCTTGTTCGAGCGGATGTACAACCCGCCCCAGCCTTGGGCGTAGGCGATGAATCCGGTAACCGTCATCGGGCCCTTGGCCATGGGCGGCAGCCTCGCCCCGACACTCACTTCCTCCCACCAGCGCGGCGCGGCGCCGCGTACCTCTTCGCGTTCGTACAGCTCATCGATGCGCGCAAGCTCCTCGTCGGTGTAGACCTTGTGGGGCTTGCCGCGCAGGGTCGCGTACTTGGTGCCTTCTTCGCGTGCCAGGTCGCGGTCGGTGCGGAAGCACCAGCTGTCCGCCGATGCGATGAGCGCGCGCGTCTCGTCGAAGAAATCGACGTGATAGGTCTGCTGGATCGAGCGACCGGCGAAGCGCGTCTTGTGCTCCGCGAGATCCTTGAGGTAGGCGCGCGTCGCGATTTGCGCGTTGCGCCGGATGGGTTTGTGCCAGGTGAAATCGCAGCCCGCCCACATCGCATGCACGCCGGGCAGCCCGCCCACATAGCCGCTCACGACCCGGTCGCAAGCAAACAGAAAGGACGGCGGCGCGACAATATCGCCGTGACGCGCGTGCTTCGCGTACTGCGGGTCGCACCACAGCGGGTTGTCGTCGCCGATGCCGTGCGCGTAATGCCGGATGCTGTCGCGTGTCGCTTCGTGGCACCAGGGCTCGATGGTGTCGGTGATTTCGATGCCGATACGCCGGCGCAGCGCGTCGAGCGCCTCGTCCGTGATGCCGACGAACTCACGTTGCAGGATGGATGACATTGTTGTCCTCTTTCAGGTTCTGACCGGCTGCCGCGAGATCGCGCAGCGCCTTGCGATTGATCTTTCCCGCGGGCGTTTTCGGCAGCGCCTCCACGAACTCGATCTGGCGGGGATATTCGTGCTGGCTCAGCACGCGCTTCATGAACGACTGGATGTCCTCGACGATGCCGCTGCGCGGCTCGCGCGCGACGATGTAGGCCTTCGGTACCTGGCCGCGCACCGCGTCGGGCGCGCCGACCACCGCGGCCTCAAGCACCGACGGGTGCTTCATCAGCGTCGCCTCGATCTCGAGCGCGCTCATGGTCCAGCCGGCGGAGATGATGACGTCATCGGAGCGGCCTGCGTGATGGAAGTACCCTTCTTCGTCGCGGTGACCGAGGTCCTTGACGCGAAACCATGCGTCTTTGCGGCGCACCGCGATCTCGCCGGTGACGAGCGGCGCAAGCTCCCGGCCCTCCTGGTCGATCACGGCTACCTGCCAGCCCGGGGCCGCCTTGCCGAGTGCTCCCTGCTTCGGGTGGTAGCCTTCGAGCCCCGGAAAATTCACGATGATGACGCCCACTTCGGTCGATCCGTACATGCTGCACGGGACCGTGCCCAGTGCGTGCTCGATCCAGGAGGCGGTATCCGCATCCATCGGCTCGCCGGTGTATGACACCTTTTTCAGCCGGACCGGGTAGCTCTCGATGAGCCCGCTGTTTCGCATCATGCGGAACACCGTCGGCGCCGCAGCGACATTGTCGATGCGGAATTCGCGTAGCGCCTCGAAAATGCGTAGCACGTCAAACTTGCCCGAGTAGCTTGCGGTGGGGATGCCGAGGGCAAGCGGTGCCAGCGTGCCGTGCGACAGTCCGTGGCCCCAGGCCGGAGAAGAGGGGCAGAAATAGCGGTCTGCCTCGCGCAGCCCCAGCCCGTAAAGCGCCGCGATCATCAGCGTCACGACGGCGCGGTGCGACTGCCGCACCGCATCGGGGAGTTCCCGGGTCGTACCCGACGTGTACTGGAAGATCGCCGCGTCCGAGGCGCTCGTGTCCGGCGTGAAGTCAAGGCTTTCAGCGCCGAGCTCGGCCCAGAATGCGCCGTCTACGGGGACGACTTGCGCTTTTGGATAGCGCTTGCGCAGCGTGCCGGGATCGCCCTGCGTCAGGATGAGCCGCGGCGTGCAGTCGTCGAGGCGCAGCGCAAGCCCCTCAGGGCCGAACAGCGTGAAAAGTGGCACCGCGATCGCGCCGTATTTCAGCGCCCCGAACAGACCCACATAGAAGGCGCGCGACGGCTCGACGATGATGGCGACGCGCTCGCCTTTTGCGATGCCGCGGCGTGCCAGCCAGTTCGCGAAGCGCGCCGTGAAATCCGAAAGCTCGGTGAACCCGTAATGCTCGCTGTGCCCGTCGGCGAACTTGACGCTGATCGCGTGGCCACGGTGGCGGTGCCGGTCCAGGCATTCATGTGCGATGTTCATGCGCGACTTGTCGCCGTCGAACAGCGCCCACAGCTTGTCCCATGAAAACTCGCGCAGCACAGCGTCGTAGCTGCGCGGCTCCCTGATCAACGACATTCCCCGCGGTCCTCCCGGTCTCTTCAGTTGACGCTGATCGCGGCGCTGCGCGTCAGCTTGTCAGTGAATACTTGGAATCAAGCACCCGCCGCCGGGCACCGCGCGCGGTGGGAGGCAACAGGCCCGCGCCACAGTTACTTTTTCTTTTTTATACCCAGGCGCTTCACGCGTTCATTTAACAGGTCCGGGTAAATCTGATAGGCCACGGCCGTCATTGCCATGGACTTCTTCGCCGATTTCGCCGCGATCAGCGCGTCCGCAATGTCCTTGCGCACATGGGTCTGGATGATCGCCTCCGAGCCCTGGGGATGATGCGCGATGAGCCCGTCCATGTAACCCCAGTTCTGGACCATCCAGCAGTTGCCGGTGCTCACCTTCGCGAGCTCGATGATCAGCTTTTCGGGGACGTTGTAGGCGGTGGCCAGCTTGAGCGCCTCCAGCGTTGCAACGTAGCCGACGTGGAACATCAGGCCGTTGACCAGTTTGCCCACCTGGCCAGAGCCGTCTCCCCCAAGCAGGAAGGTGTGGGTCCCCATGGCATTCAGAATCGGCTGGCAGCGTTTCAGCAGCGCCGGCGTGCCGCCCACCAGCCAGGTCAAAGTTCCCGCCTTTGCCGCGACATTGGCGCCGCTCATCGGCGTGTCCAGCCACTCCAGTCCTCGGGCCTTGGCGCGGCGCGCGAAGTCCTTTGCGTTTTCCGGGGGCATGGTCGTGTGCGAGAGTATCGCCGTGCCGCGCTTGGCATTCGCGAAGATGCCGCCGGGACCCTCGAGCACCTGCTCCATCTGCGAAGCGCTCACGACCGCAACACATATAAAGTCGCAGTTGGTGGCCATCGCCTTGACCGAGTCGGCTGCCTGAGCCCCCAGCTTGACTGCTGCCCTGACCGCTTCCTTGCGCAGGTCATAGACCAACGGTTTGAAGCCGGACTTCAGGAGGTTGCCGACCATCGGCAGTCCGATGTCCCCCAGGGCAATAAAGCCCACCTTGGATTTTTTGCTGGCGATTGCAGCCATTCGTCAATGCTCCCTTTTTGTGCGCTGATATTTGACGCTGATATTCAGGTTTACTAAGGTCTTACCAATGCATGATGGGGCGCAACACGGCGGCTGCGCTTGCACCGTGCCTAGTATAAATCGATCTCGTGGGCGGCGTCGCGTCCGGCGTTGCGCCGGCGCATCGAAGTTCACGGCGCACGCCGCTCAATCCGAGCAAATCATGACTCGGATATCCGAACCGGAGATCAAAGCAGGACAAGCTCGATGGTGAAGCAGCCCGCAATCGGTGACGGCAAGACGCTCAGGCGCTGAACGGTCCTGCGTATCGAAAACCACGTGATCCTGTGCGATGTGCGGGGGCGCACTCCCGACAGAATTCGCCCTATCAGGCCAGCGCCGCCTGAACCGCTCGTTTCGCCATCACCGTGATCAGGTGGGCCCGATATTCGGCGCTGGCATGCAGATCGGCGTTCAGGCCGTCCGACTTGATCTTGATTTGCGCGACGGACTCCGGCGCAAATTTGGCGGTCAGCGCCTGTTCCATTTCCGCAACGCGGAACGCGCAGGGGCCTGCGCCGGTGACCGCGACCCTCACACCGTTCTTGGTTTCCGCGACGAACACGCCGACCAGGGCAAAGCGCGAGGCGGGGTGCTTGAATTTCATGTAGGCGGCGCGTTTGGGGATCGGAAATGAAACCGCGGTGATGATCTCGCCTGACTGAAGGGCGGTCTCGAACATGCCTTTGAAGAACGAGTCGGCCTCGATCCTGCGCTTGTTCGTGATGACGGTCGCGCCCAGGCCCAGCACCGCCGCAGGGTAGTCCGCGGCGGGATCGCTGTTGGCGAGCGAACCGCCGATCGTCCCCATATGGCGCACCTGGCGATCGCCGATCTGGCCGGCGAGTCCGGCGAGCGCGGGCAACGCCGTCGAGGCGGCGACTTCGGCGTGGCGCGTCATGGCGCCGACCTCGACAGCGCCGCCGGCTGACTTGATTCCGGAGAGGCCATTGATCGTACCGAGGTCGACGATGTCAGAGGGCGAAGACAGGCGCAGCTTCATCGCCTGGACCAGCGATTGCCCGCCCGCAAGCAAGCGGGCGTCGGCGGATTTGCCGGCTAACGCCGCGGCGTCGCTCAAGGTGGCGGGGCGGTGGTATTTGAATGCGTACATGGTGCTCTCCTGGTCGTTACAGACTGGTCTGTGTCTGTTTTCTTTATTACGCGGCTTTACCGTTCTGGCGCTGAATCGCCCGCCATACGCCCTGTGCGTTCGCAGGCATGGGGATATCACGAATTCCCATCGACCAGAGCGCATCGGTCACCGCGTTCATCACCGCGGCGGGCGCGCCGATGGCGCCGGCTTCACCGCAGCCCTTCACCCCGAGCGGATTGTGCGTGCAGGGTGTTTCGCGGGTCGAAAGGTTGAAATTCGGCAGCTCATCCGCCCGCGGCAGGCAGTAATCAAGAAATGATGCAGTGACGAGCTGCCCCGCGGCGTCGTAGCGGCAGGCCTCGAGCAACGCCTGGCCGATGCCCTGGGTGAGCCCTCCGTGCACCTGGCCCTCGACGATCATCGGATTCACTATCTTGCCGAAATCGTCCACCGCGCTGAAATTGACGATGCTGGTCTGCCCGGTATCGGGGTCGATCTCGACTTCGCATACGTAGCTGCCGGCGGGAAACGTGAAGTTTTTCGGATCGTAGAACGCGTTCTCGTTCAGCCCCGGCTCCAGCTTGTCGAGCGGATAGTTGTGCGGCACATAGGCGGCGAACGCGACCTCGCCGAAGGTCTTCTGTTTGTCGGTGCCGGCGACCTTGAAGACGCCGTGCTCGTACTCGATGTCCGCCTCGGCCGCCTCGAGCAGGTGCGCCGCGATCTTCCTGCCCTTGGCGACGATCTTGTCGAGCGCCTTTGCAATCGCGGCGCCGCCGACGGCCAGGGATCTCGACCCGTAGGTGCCCATGCCGAACAGGACTTTCGACGTATCGCCATGCACGATGTCGACGTTTTCGATAGGCAGGCCGAAGCGCTCCGCGACCACCTGTGCAAAGGTCGTCTCGTGCCCCTGGCCGTGCGAGTGCGAGCCGGTGAACACCGTGACGCTGCCCGTCGGATGCACGCGGATCTCGGCCGCCTCGTACAGGCCGGCACGCGCCCCCAGGGCGCCCGCGACGTTCGAGGGCGCGAGGCCGCATGCCTCTATGTAGCAGGCGTAGCCCAGGCCGCGCAGCTTGCCGCGCCTGGCGGCCTCGGCTTTGCGCGCCGGGAAGCCGGCAACCTTCGCCATGTCCGTGACCGCGTCCAGCGTGGCCGGATAGTCTCCCGTGTCGTAGCACAGCGCGACCGGCGTCTGATAGGGGAACTCGCGGATGAAATTGCGCCGCCGGAGCTCCGCGGGATCGAGCTTCAGTTCGCGCGCGGCCGTCTCCACCAGACGCTCCACGACATAGGTCGCCTCGGGCCGTCCGGCGCCGCGATAGGCATCCACCGGCGCGGTGTTGGTGAACACGGCGGTGACCTCGCAGTGAATCGCCGGCGTCCGATACTGCCCGGCGAGCAGGGTTGCGTAGAGGATGGTCGGAATGCAGGACGAGAACGTGGACAGGTAGGCGCCGAGATTTGCCGTGGTCCTGACCCGCATTGCAAGAAAGGCGCCGTCGCGATCCAGCGCAAGCTCCGCCACGGTGACATGGTCGCGTCCGTGCGCATCCGAAACAAAGGACTCGGTACGCTCGGCGGTCCACTTCACCGGCCGGTTGATCTGCTTGGCCGCCCAGGTCACGACAACGTCCTCGGCGTAGAGATAGATTTTGGAGCCGAATCCTCCGCCAACGTCGGGTGCGACCACGCGCACCTTGTGCTCCGGCAGACCCAGAACAAACGCCGTCATGAGCAATCGCTCCACGTGCGGGTTCTGGCTTGCGACATACAGGGTGTAGCTGTCGTTGGCGCGGCTGTAGCTAGCGTTCGCCGAGCGCGGCTCCATGGCATTCGGAATAAGCCGGTTATTGAGGAAATCGAGCCGCGTAACGTGGGCCGCGCGCGCAAACGCCGCGTCCACCGCTTGCTTGTCGCCGAGCGCCCAGACATAACAGGTGTTGTCGGGCGCCGCCTCGTGCAAGGCGGGCAGACTGCACGCCCGGGCGGGATCGACCACCGCCTGCAGCGGCTCGTAGTCCACTTCCACCAGGTCGGCGGCGTCGCGCGCCTGATGCAGCGTTTCCGCAATCACCGCCGCGACGCGCTCACCCACAAAACGCACCTTGCCCTGGGCAAGCGGCGGATAGGGGGGCTCCTTCATCGGCTGGCCATTCACATCGGTGATCAGCCAGCCGCAGGGCAGCCCGCCGACTTTCGCCGCGGCGAGATCCTCGCCGGTGAACACCGCAAGCACGCCGCTTGCCTTGCGGGCCATTGCGGTGTTGATCGATTTCAGGCGCGCGTGGGCGTGCGGCGAGCGGATGAATACGGCATGGGTCTGTCCGGGGAACGTCAGATCGTCCGTGTACTGCCCCGATCCGGTGAGGAAACGGTAGTCCTCCTTGCGTTCAACCCGCGCGCCGATCAGAGATGCACCCATCGCAGCCTCCTTGATTCCGCAGTTGTTGCCGCCCCTTCAGAATCTATCTGCCGGCATGCATGTTCCTCGCGCCGGCCATCACCGACTTGACGATGTTCTGGTATCCCGTGCAGCGGCACAGATTTCCGTCCAGCGATTCGCGTACTTCCTGTTCGCTGGGCGCGGGGTGCGACTTCGCGAAATCGATCGCGTTCATGATCATCCCGGGGGTGCAGAAACCGCACTGCAAGCCGTGGTTCTCCTTGAACGCGGCTTGCATGGGATGCAGCGTTCCGTCCGCTTTGGCGACGCCTTCGATGGTCAGAACGTCCGTGCCTTCGGCCTGCATGGCGAGAATCGAGCAGGATTTGACCGCCTTGCCATTGACATGAACCGTGCAGGCGCCGCACTGGGCCGTGTCGCAGCCCACATGGGTGCCGGTGAGGCGCAGTTGCTCGCGGATGTAGTTCACCAGCAGTGTCCTGGTTTCGACTTCGGCCGAAACAGGCTTGCCGTTGACCTGCATGGAGACTTTGATTGTCATGTGCCTCTCCGCTCTGAATTTGGATCGATTGCCGCCCCCGATTGGTCGCCGGCGTCTGGTTGCCACCATCCAGGCGCCTCGGGAACCTCCCTGGTACCGTGGCTTGGGGCGAGCGGCGTATGCTATCGAACCGCCGCAGGCGCGGCAAGCGCGAAGATGGCATTGGACATGGCGCGCGTGAACGGCATCGAGGCCACGGCGAGGAGGCGCCTGGGCCATGGGTCCGACAGGGGTAAACTGCACCCTTCCCGGCTAACGGCCAACTCTTCCCGGCGAACGGAAACCATGGATAGCGTCGACATCGAAGTGCTGCGCAGCGCCGAAGCGTGGCGCGTCGCGGGGCATCGCGTAACGCTCGGCACCATCGTCAAGACCTGGGGCTCGGCGCCGCGTCCGGTCGGTGCCATGGTGGCGATACGCGATGACGGGCAGGTGGCAGGCTCGGTCTCCGGCGGCTGCGTGGAAGACGACCTGATCGAAAAGGTCAGAGCGAAGGCGCTTGCCGCCGAAAAACCCGAGCTTGCGACCTACGGGGTGACGAACGAGGAGGCGACCCGCTGGGGCCTGCCCTGCGGCGGAACGCTGCAGATCGTGCTCGAGCCCGTCTTCGAGGGCAGCGCCATCGCGCAATTGCTGGACACGACCGGCAGACAGCAACTGGTCACGCGCCGGCTGGATATGGCCTCGGGCGGTGTGACGCTCGAGCCCGGTCGCGGGCAGGATGTGCTGCAGTTCGACGGCAAGACGCTGCTCAGCGTGCACGGTCCGCGCTGGCGCCTCATCCTGATCGGCGCGGGGCAGCTCACGCGCTACCTCGCGGAAATGGCAAAAATGCTCGACTACCACGTGATGGTGATCGACCCGCGCGAGGAGTATGCAAATGGCTGGGACCTCTCCGGCACGGTGCTCGATCGCGGCATGCCGGATGACATCCTCGCCGAGCTGAACCTCGACGGACACAGCGCGGTGATCGCGCTGACGCACGACCCCAAGATCGATGACCTGGCGCTGATGGAGGCGCTGAAGTCGCCAGCCTTCTACGTGGGCGCGATCGGCTCGAAGAAGAACAATGACGCGCGGCGCGTCCGGCTGAAGGAGTTCGAGCTCTCCGACGCGGAGATTGCGCGCCTGCGCGGACCTGTCGGTCTCTATCTGGGCTCCAAGACGCCGCCGGAAATTGCAGTCGCGATTCTCGCCGAGATGACGGCGGTGCGTTACGGATTGAAGTCGGTTGATTGGGCAGAGAAAAAGCCAGCGCGCTTTTCTCCCTCGGACTGCGAAGTCCGCCAGCCAGACTGACCGCTCGGGGCGGGTACTGTGCTCGGCATCCTGCTCGCCGCAGGCGCTTCCACGCGATTCGGTTCGGACAAGCTGCAGCAACCGCTGCCGCACGGCGTCACGGTCGCGGTGCAGGCGGCGCGCCACCTCAAGGTCGCCGTGCCGCGCGTGCTTGCGGTGGTTCGACCCGGAGAAAACACGACAGCGGAGGCCTTGCGCGACGAGGGCTGTGAAGTTGTCGTCTGCGAGCGCGCGATCGAAGGCATGGGCGCGAGTCTTGCCTGCGCGGCGCGCTCAGCCGGTGGGGTCGATGGCTACGTCATCGCGCTCGGCGACATGCCGTTCATCCGTCCGAGCACCATCGCTGCGGTGCGCGATGCGCTCGTCGCCGGCGCGCCGCTTGCCGCGCCCTACTTCCGCACCTATCGCGGGCACCCGGTCGGCATCGCCGCGCGCTTTCGCGGGGAGCTCGAGGCGCTGGGCGGCGATGAGGGGGCGAAGCAGGTGCTGGCCGCGCATATGCAGGATCTGGTCAAGATTCCAGTGGGCGACCCCGGCGTGCTGCGCGACATCGACAAGCCCGAGGACCTGGTGCGACCGCCACGGGCGTAGCGAACGCCGGCAAACGCGATCAGGGGCCGATGCGCCGGATGCGGTCGGTCGCGGGCGGCAGCACAGGCCGGCCCGCTGCCAGGTAGGCTTCCAGCGCATCGATTTCCTGGTCGCCGCCCAGCGCGTCGCCTCCCTGATTGAATAGCGTGAAGTTGTCCCCGCCCGAGGCGAGGAAGCTGTTCATGGCGACGCGATAGCGCTGCGTGTCGCTCACCGGCCCGCCTTGCAGGGTCATGCCGATGATGCGCGCCCCCGGCGGCCGGCTCAGGTCATAGGCGTAGCTGAAGCCGCGCGAGGTCGCGAGCACGCGCGGTCTGGCGAGCGTGTTGGAGCCGCTCGCGAACTGCTGCTCCAGCAGCGCGCGAATCTGCGCGCCGCTGAATGTCTTGACCACCAGACTGTTGCCGAAGGGCTGCACGCTGAATATCTGCCCGTAGGTGAGCGTTCCGTCAGCGGCCAGATTCAGATCAGCCCGCATGCCGCCCGGGTTCATGAACGCGATTTGTGCGCCGCCCTTGGCCCGCGACTGGGTCGCGGCAAGCTGGGCGTCGGCGATCAGGTTGCCGAGCGCGCTTTCGAGCGCCGGCGTCGTATTTCGCGTAATCGACGCGGCTATTTTCCCTACCGCGCGGCGCGCGAGCGGTGCGGCAGCTTCGGCATATCGCGCGACAAGATTTGCGATCGCAGGATCGGCCGGGAATACCGGGTGTTGCGCGCTGATCGCCACCGTGGCGCCGCCCCCCGATACGAAGGATTCGCCCTGCACGATCACATTGTCCGCGGTCTTGCCAACCACGCGGCCGGTCGCGGCGTCGATTCGCAGGTCGATCGACGTGAGCAGCGTGCCGTACTGGCCGGCGCTGGTCAGCAGGAACGGTTTGGCGGGATTGGTCCTGCCGAAGTCGCAGATATAGGCGCGGTGAGTGTGCCCGGAGATCACGACGTCCACCGATCCGTCGAGCCGTTCCAGTATCGGAACGATGTCGCCGCTCAGGCCGGGGCAGCTCTTGTCGTTGTAGCCCCCCGTGGTGTTGCCACCTTCGTGCACGATCACCACGATGGTCTGTGCCCCCTGCGCCCGCAGCGCCGGGACCAAGGCGTTCGCCGTCTCGGCCTCGTCCCCGAATGACAGGCCGGCGACGCCCGCAGGCGTGACGATGGCCGGCGTTCCTTTGAGCGTCATGCCGATGAATCCGACTTTTACGCTGGCTCCATTGCTGCTGAACGTCTTCACGGCGCTGGCGGGGAACAGCGTGCCGCCGTCGGGCCGCAGCGTATTGGCCGCGAGGAAACCGAATCCCGCGCCCGCAAACTCCTTGTTGACGCGGCAGGGTTCGAGCGCCGTGTGGCGCGCACAGCCGCCATGCTGCATGCGCAGAAGTTCCGGCCAGCCCTTGTCGAACTCGTGGTTGCCGAGCGCGTTGAAATCGATGCCGATCAGGTTGAACGCATCTATCGTCGGTTCGTCCAGGAAAAGCGCCGAAGCGAGCGGTGAGGCGCCGATCATGTCCCCGGCCGAGATCACGGCGTGATTCGGGTTCTCCGCCTTCAGTCGTGCGATGGCGCTGGCAAGATAGGCCGCGCCGCCGGCCGGAACGGCCACGCTTCCGCTGTTTGCGGCGGGCGCGCTGATGGCGAGCCTCGGCGGTTCCAGATTGCCGTGGAAATCGTTGAACCCGATCAGGCGCACCGCCACCACGCTGCCGCGCCCTGGTGCGCCCGCATGCAGCGGGGACTCGCCGCCGCACGCGGCGAGGGTCGCGAGCAGCGCCAAAAACGCGGCGCGGGCAGCGATGTGCCTGGTGGAACGGGGGCGCATGAGAATGCTTGCCTGAAAGGTCAGGGATAGGGATTGTACGAGGGCGGCATGGAGGGGCTGCACTGTGGCGGGAGCGCGCTTGCGATTTGGATCTGAATTCAGGGCACCTGGAGGAGAAAAATCGCTAACACAGTAACATATATGTTACTATACAATGAGGCAAGTGCCGCCGCGGCGATCGTGCGGGGGCCTCCCCAAATGGCGAGCCCGGCGCTGGTAAACTCGCGCCTCTTCTCACGGGGCTCGCAATGTTCAGCAACAACCTGCTCTCCCAGACCGACCCTGAACTGTGGAACTCGATCCGGCTCGAGCATCGCAGACAGGAACAGCATATCGAGCTCATAGCCTCGGAGAATTACGTCAGCCCATCGGTACTGATCGCGCAGGGCTCCCAGCTCACCAACAAATACGCGGAAGGCTATCCCGGCAAGCGCTACTACGGCGGCTGCGAGTTCGTGGATATGAGCGAAACGCTCGCCATCGAGCGGGCCAAGGCGCTTTTCGGCGCGGACTGGGCGAACGTTCAGCCGCACTCCGGTTCGCAGGCGAACCAGGCCGTGTACACCTCGTTGCTCAAGCCCGGCGACACCATACTGGGAATGTCGCTCGCGCACGGCGGGCACCTGACTCACGGCTCGCCGGTGAACCTCTCGGGCAAGCTCTACAAGGTGGTCTCCTACGGCCTGAACGAAAAAGAGGAAATCGACTACGACCAGGTCGAGAAGCTCGCCAGGGAACACCGGCCGAAGCTGATCGTCACCGGGGCTTCGGCCTATTCGCTTGCGTTCGACTGGAAGCGCTTCCGCGACATCGCTGACGGCGTGGGCGCGCAGGTGATGTCCGACATCGCGCACTACGCGGGGTTGATTGCGGCGGGACTCTATCCTTCGCCGATCGGGATTGCGCAGTTTGTCACCAGCACCACCCACAAGACGCTGCGCGGGCCGCGCGGCGGCCTGGTAATGGGCACGGGCGATGAGGGCGGAAAACTCGTCAATTCGGCGATCTTCCCGGGGCTGCAAGGAGGGCCGCTGATGCACGTGATCGCGGCCAAGGCGGTTGCCTTCGGCGAGGCGCTGCGGCCGGAATTCAAGAGCTACCAGAAGCAAGTCATGGAGAACGCGCGCGTCATGGTGCGCGTTCTCACCGAACGCGGTTTACGCATCGTGTCCGGGCGTACCGAATCCCATATGTTCCTGGTCGACCTGCGGCCCAAGCGCATCACCGGCAAGGATGCAGAGGCGGCGCTCGGCCGGGCGCATATCACGGTGAACAAGAACGCGATCCCCAATGACCCTGAGAAGCCGATGGTGACCTCGGGGATCCGGATTGGCACACCGGCCATGACGACGCGCGGGTTTGGCGCAGCCGAAGCCGAGCGCCTGTCCCACCTGATCGCGGATGTGCTGGACAAGCCCTCCGATGACGGCGCGCTGCGCCGCGTGCAGGCGGAGGTGCACGACATTTGCGCCCGTTTTCCGGTCTATGGATAGAACGCGGTCCCGAGCGCGCTGCTAGACGATGCGCTGCCACTTCTGCGGTTTCGAGGATACGCAGGTCGTCGATTCGCGCGCCAACCCCGAGGCGACTGCGATCCGTCGCAGAAGAAAGTGCCCGAATTGCGACAAGCGCTTCACCACTTACGAGCGGGTCGAACTGCGCATGCCCCGCCTGGTGAAGAAGGACGGCAGCCGGACTGACTTCGACCGCGACAAGCTGCTCTCCAGCATGCGCCTCGCGCTGCGCAAGCGCCCGGTCGAGACGGCCGCGGTGGACGCGGCCGCCGATCGCATCGAGGACAAATTGCTCGGACTCGCCGAGCGCGAGGTGCCGACGAGCCGGGTCGGGGATCTGGTGATGCGCGAGCTGGCGAAGCTCGACAAGATCGCCTACATACGCTTCGCGTCCGTCTATCGAAGCTTCGAGTCGCCGGATGAATTCCGCGAAGCGGTGCAGGAAGTAAAAGCCCCGCGGCGCAGGAGATAGCGACGTTCTCTCCGTTCGACGAAGCGATGATGCGCCGCGCGCTCGAGTTGGCGCGGCGCGGGCTTTATACCGCGACACCGAACCCGCGCGTCGGATGCATCGTGACCCAGGGCGGGCATATCGTCGGGGAGGGTTGGCACGAACGCGCCGGTGAAGCGCATGCGGAGCGCAGGGCGCTCCATGCGGCGGGCGACAAGGCACGTGGGGCCACGCTGTATGTAACGCTCGAACCCTGCGCGCACCGCGGGCGCACGCCGCCCTGCACGGAGGCCGTGGTCGCATCCGGTGTCACGCGCGTGGTGGCGGCGCTGCAGGACCCGAATCCGCTCGCGGCCAGGGGCGGCGAGCGGATAGCGCGGGCCGGCATCCGTTTCGAGCATGGCCTGCTCGAAGACGAGGCGCGCGAGGTCAATATCGGCTTCATCTCGCGCATGACGCGCGGCCGCCCCTGGGTGCGGATGAAGATTGCGGCGACGCTGGACGGCAGAACCGCGCTCGCGGACGGGCGTTCGCAGTGGATCACCGGGGAGGCGGCACGCCGCGACGGACATCACTGGCGTGCCCGCGCCTGCGCGCTGCTGACGGGGATCGGAACCGTGGCGGCCGATGACCCGCGGTTGACAGTTCGATGGGTGGATACACCGCGCCAGCCGCTGCGTGTGCTGGTCGACAGCCGGCTCGATGTGCGGCCGCAGGCGAAGCTGCTGCAGGGCGATCCTGTAATCGTGTTCTGTGCGCAGGGATCGGCGGAAAAGCGTCGCCTGCTTGCGGCGCGCGGCGCCGAGGTGGTGGAGGCCGCGAATTCCCAGGGTAAGGTGGATCTCGGGGAGATGCTGGTGTTGCTGGCGGGACGCGGCATCAATGAACTGCACGTCGAGGCGGGCTACAAGCTGAACGGGTCGCTGGTGCGCGAGGGCTGCGTGGACGAATTTCTCATCTATCAGAACGCCAGCTTTCTCGGCAACTCGCCGCAGGGGATGCTCGATCTCGCGGAGCCGGAGTCGCTGGAGCGCAGGCTGAAGCTTGCGCTTCATTCGGTGGCGCAGATGGGCGATGATGTGAGGGTGCTCGCGCGGCCGCGCGCGTGACAGGGGGGCGCCAGGACGAAGATGTTCACCGGTATCGTACAGGCAGTAGGGATGATAGCCGAGGCCGAGCAGCGCGCCGAAGGGCTGCGGCTCAGGGTCGAGGCCGGGGCGCTCGATCTGGCTGGAGTTGCGCTCGGCGATTCGATCTGCGTGCAGGGAGCCTGCCTGACGGTGGTCGGTATCGCGCAACGAGCGCTATGTTTCGACGTCTCCGGCGAGACGCTCGCCTGCACAACGGGCTTGCACCTGCGCGGCGCCGTCAATTTGGAAAAATCACTTACCTTGGGCAATCTGGTCGGCGGGCACCTCGTCACCGGGCATGTGGACGGAGTCGGTGAGGTTCTCGCGCTCGAAACTGCCGGTGATTACGTTCGGCTGCGGGGGAAGGCGCCGGTGGAGCTTGGCCGCTATATCGCGCGCAAGGGTTCGATCTGTATCGACGGTGTGTCGCTGACCGTCAATCTCGTCGAGGGTGAGATCTTCGAGGTGTTTCTGATTCCGCATACCCTGCAGGTGACGACGCTGAAGCGTCTCGCGCCCGGCGAGCGCGTAAATCTGGAAGTCGACCTAATTGCGCGGTATGTGGAGCGGATGCTGACCGCGCACGGGTAATCCGCGATGCGGGATGGCGGGGCCGCTGCATCAGTGCAGCAGGTGCCTCAGGCGCGTGTCAGCGCGAGCAACGCGCGCGCCAGTCTGGGGTGGGCGTCGAACTGGCGCAGAAAATCCCGCTCCGAGCGGCCACCCTTGGCGGCGATGATCCTGGCGAGTTTGGCGCGTTCCTCGCGCCGCCAATGGGTCAGGGGCAGCTGATCGACCAGCGGCGCCCAGCGCTCCCAGGCACGCTGCACTTCGGATCGTGATCCTCCCAATTCCGCCAGGGAGCGGACCCCGAGCCGCTTCATGGCGGAGCGCGAATACTGCTGCACCGCCGATGCGCGATCCGGGCCCGCCGCGGCCGCCAGCCGCCTCGCCGCAGGCGCCCCGAGATCGGCCAGGCGCGGCCACTCGGGGGCGCGCGCGCCTTCCGTTTCAAAAACCATGGTGCCGGCGGAAAGGCGCTTCAACATGGCGACGCTGGACCGGTGCTTCGGATTCGCGCGTATCAGGGCGAGTTCCGCGTCCGCGAGCTTTCTGATCGCCGGATCGCTCGGACGAAAACCCAGCTTGCAGTAGAACCACCACGCGCCGGATGCGATGGCCTCGTCGTTCTGATGCCCAAGCTGGTAGCCATCCAGCGTGAAGGCGCATGTACCGAGCAGCGCGCGGCCCGCGGCGAGCAGGCGCGCGAATATCCACGCCGTTTCCGCGCCGCGGAACGACGTGAAGGAGTTGAAGGAGACGTCGGCGCAGCGGAACAGCGTGTCGAGTTGGCCGTAACCGATGGGCGCGCCGCTGCGCAGCGTGACGAAGCCGTAGGTGGCGCGCAGCAGCTGGCGGCGCTCAGGAGCCACGCCGATGAAGGCGAACTGCAGGCCGTGCGCATCGTCGACGACCCAGACATCGCGCGCGCTCCCATAGGCGATGCCGTCGATGTCGCGCAGGCGCGTCGCCAGCGCGTCCTGGGCGAGATCGATCAGCTGCGCACCTTCTCCTGTCGAAGCCGCGCGAACCCGGTGCGGCGGGCGCTTCAGCTCGGCGTGCAGGTCCGGCGCCGCACGGCGCAACGGGCTATCCACATAGGCTACCGGCGAGCGGGCGTGCCAGGCAAGAGTGCGCGACAGGGTGTTCGAACCCGCGTCGATAAAGAGCGGCGTATCGAGCGCGTCAAAAAACGCTTCCCGCGTAAAGTCGTCGCCCGGCATCGCTGCGATGCGCCGGACCAGAAAGGTGCCCTCGCCCTCGGTGGCGCGGTTCAGCCTCGCGAGCGCAATCCGCGGCGAGGGATCGCGCACGCGCAGCCAGGCGGCTTCGATCGGCGTTGCAAGCAGGGGCAGCGCGACGGCGAACCTGCCGGGTTCGTCCAGCGCGTCCCAGTCGATGCCCAGTCGCCCCGGCCAGCGCGCGGCGAGGCGGCGTGCGGTCGGCCAGTAGAAACGATAGTGGATGCGCGTGCCGGCGATGCCGCTGTCGCCGAGCGCTGCGCGGTGGCGGCGCAAATCGCCGCGTCGCGAAAACGCGCAGAGCATGGCCTCAACCGCCGTCAGAATTGCGTGGTCATCCGGGAAGGCGCGCATGAAACACAGTTGCTCGTGCAGCCGGAGCAGCGCACGCGCAGAGGCGAGGCGCCCTCGCACCAGCGGCCGCAGCAGCGCAAGCTTGGCGGGTCCGCAACCGCGCCCAAATTCGAGGCGCGCTGCCTCCAGGCGGCGCAGGGCGTCAACCGGCGTCAATTGGCGTGTCACCCATTAATAATGCGCTTGGGACGGCCCCTCGCACGAACTTTACCTCGCGTCGAAACGGCGCGCTGCCGCCGGAAATACTGGCGAGACTGGCTTGTTGTCGTGCAGGCGCGGCTCGGCGCGTGAGCGGCACAACGCTTAAAATCGGACGGCGGTATCGCGGGGACTGCAACGGAGCGTCTTTGCCCGTGGCATGGACCACGGTAGTTTTCGTCCCGGGATCGGGCCACGCGCACAGCGTTGCTATCGCCATCGTCTGAATTTGCATTTTCTCTGAACTTCCATTTACGAGGTTAATTGAAGATCGGACTTAACCGGACTACCGGTGGCATCCTCATGCTCTACCTGTCGTCCTTTGTGCTGAGTCTGGGTCAGGGCATGATCCTGCCGGCGCTGCCGTTTCTGGTCTCCGAGCTTGGTATATCGGTGGCCGCCGCGGCGCAGGTGATTACGGCCTACGCGCTGGGTCGTTTCCTGGCGCTTGTTCCGGCCGGGGTGCTGGTGGACCGGATCGGCGCGCGTGCCGCGGTCATTGCGACGCCGATCCTGATCGCGGCCGCGATCCTGGCGGTCGCCGCCGCGCCGACGTACCCGGCGCTGCTGGCAGCGATGCTGATTGCGGGCGGGGCAGAGGGAATCTGGAATCTCAGCCGCGAGATCGCCGGGGTCGGCATGGTCAGGCCGGATCAGCGCGGCCGCCTGATGAGCGGTTTCATGGGGAGCAGCGCGGCCGGCATGGCGCTCGGTTCGGCCGTGGGAGGCCTGCTGCTTGAAATTGCCAGCTTTCGCGCGGTATTACTGCTTTACGGCTTGCTGTCGCTCGGCGTTGGCGCGCTCTCGGTTTTCGGGCGTGAGAGCGTCCCGGCTCGTGCCGAGCGCGCCGCCAGATCGTTTGGCGACGGCTTCAGATGGCGCTCGATGCTCAACGTCCCAAAGCTGATCGAGGAGATCGAGCCAGGGCTGCGCCGCACCTTCATGGTCCTTGTCGTGGCGACCTTTGTCATGACGATGTATCGGATGTTCGTCCAGGCGATGGTCCCGCTGTATGCCGGCTCCTATCTGCATTTCTCGCCATCGCAGGTCGGATTTCTGTTTTCCATCATGGGGGCGGTGCTGTTCGCCATGATCATTCCTGCCGGCCTGATTATCGACAAGCTCGGCCGCAAGTGGGCGACCGTGCCAAGTACCGCGCTGCCCGCGCTGGCCTTCGTACTCATGCCGTTTTGCGATACGTTCGCGCAACTCGCGGCGCTGTTCGTGCTGCTCGGTATCGCAAACGGGACGTCCCTGGGATCAATCGCAGCATCCACATACGATGTGCTGCCTGCCGCGTCACGGGGACGTCTGCAGGCCCTGCGCCGCACGCTGGCCGAGATCGGCGGGATCAGCGGCCCGCTGCTTGGCGGAATGGTCGCGGGTGCAAGCAATCCCGGGGTGCCGTTTCTGGTCGTCGCGCCGATTCTCCTGCTGAGCGCGTTATGGATAGCCTTTGGCGCCAAGGAAACGCTGGTCAAAGTGCCGCGGCACACACCCTAGCAGCCATCCCCGGCCGTGAATTTTCACATTTCGGGCGCGCCGGGAGGTGTTTTCCACGCTCAAGGCACCACACATCGCTTTACAATGAGCCGCGCCCGCCGCAGTATGTCTGCTTTGGCGTATGGTTCGCATCCCACCTGGGGTGCGGGGCCGGGCACGGAGGTTGTTTTGGCGCTTCGAGGAAACTGGACAAAAACGAATATTGAGGCGCTTACCCGCCTGCAATTGCGCTCGCTGAGGGCGAATGCCGAGCGCGCCGGGGATCAAAAGATTCTCGAATGGTGCGACGAGGCCTTGCTTGCGCGCGCCAAGAAACCGAGTGTGAAGCGCGCCGCAAAGCCGGCTGCAAAGCCGGCTACCTAGCACCACGGACGGTCCGGGCTGGCAGCCTGCCGCTGCGGCGGCACGCGCCTGCTGCGTGGCGAACGCCTCGCAACCAAGCAGTGCGTGGGCAAGCGCCAGGCATCGTGATCTGATGACCTATGACGACGAGATTCTCGCCGCCGCCTGCTGCCTTCTGGTGCGCGGCGGAATGGAGTTCGAGCGTGCGAGGCGCGCGTTGAAGCGGCGCCTGGGCGTGGATCGGACGGCGATCGATCGCGCGCGCAGGGACAATGCCGTCCTGCAATATCCGCAATTGATCAGCGATCAGGCGCTGGAGAGCGTGGCACACACGCTGGCCGAGGTGGTGGCCGAAATCCTCGCCGCAGAGCGGGCTCGGCACGGTCCTTGAAATACCGGCTGTTCGGTCAGGCAGCTTCCTTGGCCAGCAGCATCGCCAGCGCGAGCAATGTCGGCCCGAGGAAGATTCCAACGAAACCGAACGCGAGCGCGCCGCCGAACACGCCCAGCACGATGAGAAGAATCGGCAGGCTGGCGGTGCGGCTGATGAGCATCGGTTTGACGAAATTGTCCACGCTGCTTATCGCGAGCATGCCCCAGAGCGCCATGAAGATGGCCCACCTGGTGTCGCCCTGGTCGTAGAGCCAGTATGTCGCGCCGCCCCAGATCAGGGGCGGACCGACCGGGACCATGGAGAGGAAGAATGTGACTGCGGCGAGCAGCATCGCGCCCGGCACGCCGGCAATGAGAAAACCCACCAGCGCCACCAGAGCCTGGGCGGCCGCGGTGCCGACAATTCCTATCATTACACCGTTCACCGTGCTGAACGTGAGTTTGAGCAGATGCTCCCCAAGTTCGCCGCCCAGTTTCTGCGCGAAGCTGCGCAGGCGGCCGGCAAGCGCCGCGCCGTCGCGGTAAAAGAAAAAGACAACGAACAATACCCCGATCAACTGCAGCAGCCCCTCGCCCGCCAGCGCCACCGCCTGAAGCAAGAAGCGGCGCGCCGGGTCATACAGCTGACCGAGCAATTTGTTCAGTTCCTCCCGGCTCGCCGCAATGCGATTCCAGTATGCGTCCAGCTGTTCGCCGACGAGCGGAATGTGGCCCAGCCATTCTGGCGGCGCTATCAGCGCCTTCTCGGCAAAAGTTCGCAGGCCTTCGATTAGCGCCGGCGTGACTTCCGCCAGGCTCGCCGCCAGAAACGCGGTTGGCAGAAGGAGGAGCAGCAGAAGCAGCAGCGTCATCAGGGCCGCGGCCGCCCAGGGACGGTGGTTGACGTGTGCGAGCAGCCACTCGTAGACCGGCCAGGTGGTGACTGCGATGACTGCCGCAAACAGGATTGCCGCTACGAACAGTTGCAAGACCAAAATGCAGCCGAGCACCAGCAAGCCCACCAGTACCACGCGCACGATTCGCTTGTTGTCCATGGGTCCAAGTTTCTCTCTTTCCATCGACCTGCGCCAGATCGAACGGCATAATCCGCCTGGACGCGGGGAAAGCAGATGAAAAAAACCCTGAAGATTACCGGTTACTCCGGATTTAGAGAAACGACTCGAGGCCGGACTTGATCGCCGATTTGCTGACGCTTCTCGGGCTGCTGCTTAACCTTGCCGGAACGCTGCTGCTCGTCGTGTATCGCATGCCTGCGCTTGAGATCATGGGCGATGGGCGCGAAATGACGGGAACCGAAGTCTCGGCCGAAGCGCGCAGCCGCAATCTGAAGCTGTACTGGCGGCATGCGGCCGCGACGCGCGCCGCGCTGATCTGTCTTTGCCTCGGTTTCGCGCTGCAACTGTTCGGTTTCGTGCTGGGCTATGGATTCGGGCTGACCGGCAATTCAGACACCAGCGTCAGCACGTAGTGGGGCGCTTATGGAACCCCGCTCGCGCGCAGGGCGCCTCTCAGCCCGATCGCCGGCGCGGCGAGCGTCAGAAACCAGTACCCAGAAGGCGGCGACCATCGGCCCGAGCGTGAGGCCCATATAGTTCGAGGAGATCATGCTGCCGTAAACCCGGCCGCGGCGCTCGGGCGGCACCAGATCGGCGAGCCGCGCCGGGCCCGTCACCCAGACCAGCGCCGTCAACGCACCCTGTAGCAAGCGAACCACCAGGATCGCCGGTACCGAGGACAGCATGCCGACCAGCAGGGAAGCGAGGCCGAAGGCGGTGAGTCCCAGCTTGTAGAGCGTGGCCTTGTCGCTCGCATCGGCAAGCCGGCCCGCCCGCCGGCGCGGCACGCGGGTTTGCATCCTTTCGGCCTACGCGGCGGCTTTCATCTGGCGCCGGTACAGAAACTCCAGGACGGCGCTGCGCAGGTGGATATAGCGCGCGTTCGAGGCCAGCGCGAGGCGCTCGCGCGGGCGCGGCAGATCGATCGTCAGTACTTCGCCGATGCGCGCCGCCGGCCCGTTGGTCATCATGACGACCCGGTCGGACAGCAGCACCGCTTCATCCACGTCGTGGGTGACCATCACCACGGTCGCCCCCGTGTCGGCGACGATGCGCATGAGCTCGTCCTGGAGATTGGCGCGCGTCAGGGCATCCAGCGCGCCGAAGGGCTCGTCCAGCAGCAGCACCTTGGGTTCGATCGACAGCGCGCGCGCGATGCCGACGCGCTGCTTCATGCCGCCGGAGATTTCGTTCGGCAGCTTCTGTTCGGCGTGCCCGAGTCCTACCTTCTCGAGCGCCGCGTGGGTGCGCACCCTCAGTTTGGTCCTAGATTCACTGGAGGAAAACACGCGCTCTACCGCGAGATGGACGTTTTCGAAGCAGGTCAGCCAGGGCAGCAGCGAGTGATTCTGAAACACCACGCCGCGATCGGGTCCGGGTGCGGTGACTTCGCGCTCCGAAAGCAGCACTACGCCGGAGGTTGCGCGCGTCAGCCCCGCGACGATGTTCAGCAGGGTCGATTTGCCGCAGCCCGAGTGGCCGATCAGGGTCACGAATTCCCCCTTTTCGACCTTGAGGTCGATGTCGGTGAGCGCAACGAACGGGCCCTTCTTGGTCGGGAAGCTCATCCCTACCGACTGGATATCAAGATAGCTTTTCACGCCGTACACCCCTCAGCTGTAGGTGAAGCGTTTCGCCACCATGACGAGCGCCTGCTCGAGCACGAGGCCGACGATGCCGATGGTGAAGATCGCGATGATGATGTGCTCGACCTTCAGGTTGTTCCACTCGTCCCAGACCCAGAAGCCGATGCCCACGCCGCCGGTCAGCATTTCCGCCGCGACGATCACCAGCCAGGCGACGCCGACCGACAGGCGCACGCCGGTGATCATGAAGGGCAGCGCCGAGGGCAGCAGGATCTTGGTGAACACCTTCCATTCGGACAGGTTCAGCACGCGCGCGACGTTCAGGTAATCCTGGGGCACCTGGCGCACGCCGACCGCGGTGTTGATGATCATGGGCCACAGGCTGCAGATGAAGATGGCCCAGATCGCGGCCGGGTTCGCGGCCTTGAACAAGAGCAGTCCGATCGGCAGCCAGGCGAGCGGCGACACGGGGCGCAGCATGGCGATGATGGGCGCCGCCATGTCGGACACAGGGCGAAAGCGCCCGATCAGGAAGCCGAGTGGAATTCCGACCAGCGCGGCGGCGCCGAAGCCGAGCGCCACGCGCCTGAGCGAGGACAGCACGTTCCAGCCGATGCCCTGGTCGTTCGGTCCCTTGCTGTAGAACGGGTCGGAGAAGATCACCACGGCCGCTTTCCAGACCGCATCCGGGCCTGGGATGCGCCCGCCATGTTTTGCGACCACGGCCCAGGCCACGACGAACAAGGCCATGCCGAGCACCGCGTAGATGCTCGATATGAGCCATTCGGGCGCGCTTGCGCGGCGATACAGCCGCGACGGGTCGTTCGCCGTCTGGCGTGCGATCTTTTCGCTCAGAACGGGCGCCGCAGGATGCGCGGGGCCGGACGGCGGGGGCGGCGGCACGACGCTCAAAGTGTCCTTCTTGCGCAGGGTGGCGGCGTTCATGTCAGCCGACCTTGATCTTGAAGCTGTTGGCGTACTTCCTGGGATCCTTGCCGTCCCAGACCACGCCGTCGATCAGTTTGGAGGTGCGTATCGGATCCTTGGGCACGGACGTCTTGGTCGCTTCCGCAGCCTGCTTGTAGATGTCGAGGCGGTTCACCTTCTTGGCGATCGCGAGGTAGTCGACGTCATCTTTAAGCAGGCCCCAGCGCCGGTGCTGAGTCAGGAACCACATGCCGTCGGAGAGGAACGGGTAGGTCGCGTAGCCGTCGTTGTAGAACTTCATCGCATCCTTGTCGTCCCAGGACTTCCCGATGCCGTTTTCGTAGCGGCCGAGCATGCGCGCGAGGATCACGTCCATGTCGGTGTTGACATAGGACTTGTCTGCGACGACCTCGGCCGTCTTCCTGCGGTTGGAGAGCGAGGCGTCGATCCAGCGGCCTGCCTCGATGATCGCGGCGGTCATGGCGCGCGCGGTGTTGGGATATTTAGCAACGAAGTCCGCCTGGCAGCCGAGCGTCTTCTCCGGGTGGTCTTTCCAGATGGCCTGGGTGGTCTCCGCGGTAAAACCGATCTTGTCGACGATCGCGCGGTTTCCCCAGGGTTCGCCGACGCAAAAGCCGTCCATGTTGCCGACGCGCATGTTGGCGACCATCTGCGGCGGCGGCACGACGATGGCTTTCACGTCGTTGAAGGGGTGGATGCCGTTCGCTGCCAGCCAGTAGTAGAGCCACATCGCGTGCGTGCCGGTGGGGAAGGTCTGCGCGAAGGTGTACTCGCGCTTTTCCGTATCGATGAGCTTCTTCAGCGTGGCGCCGTCCTTCACGCCTTTCTCGTGCAGCTTGCTGGAGAGCGTGATGGCCTGGCCGTTGTGGTTCAGGCTCATCAGGATCGCCATGTCCTTCTTTGGCCCGGCGATGCCGAGCTGCAGGCCGTAGATCAGGCCGTAGAGCACATGTGCGGCATCGAGTTCTCCGTTCACGAGTTTGTCGCGCACCGCGGCCCAGGAGGCTTCCTTGGAGGGCACGATCTTGATGCCGTATTTTTTGTCGAACTCCATCACGTTCGCCATCACGACCGACGAGCAGTCGGTGAGCGGAATGAAGCCGATCTTGACTTCGGTCTTTTCCGGTTTGTCCGAGCCCGCGGCCCAGGCGCCGACGCGCAGCGCTTCAGGGATCAGCGTGGTGATGCTTACGGCGGCGGCCTGTTTGATGAAGCCGCGTCGATTGTTCGGCTTGCTTGGGATGGTCATGGCTTACCTTTGGGATGCCTGTCAAATGGCGCTTTCTTCGGCGCCGACATCCGAGTCACTGCAATCCGCGTGCCACCTAAAAAATATCCAATGGCTCATATAGATAGGTTCTTGCACACAGATTCAGACAAGAAATGCTGCACTGCAATAGTGCGGTTTCTGAGGGACGCGCCCCGCAGTGGTCCAGCGAGGTGATCCGCTCAGGCCGGCGAGCAGGCCGCGTCCTTCATGACCGCGGTGAGCGTCATGTAGGCGGCGGTCCAGGCTTCGCGCAATGGCACCGTGAAGTCAGGCCCCATGTCTTTTTCAAGTGTCCAGAGCAGCGCGATCGCGGCCGTGGCGTAGTGTCCGGAACGCATGCCATGGTTCGCCAGGCGCCGGCCAAGATCACGCGCCGGAGGAAGGAGCTGCTCGAGGTTGTCGAGATTGTTCACGATACTGCCGACGACGCTCGTCATCTTTTGAACCTGTTCTGCGCTGTTGCCCTTGAACAGTGCGCGAATGCTCGGGTCGAGTTCGAACAGGCGGCATAGAAACAACGCAGCAGCCTGCTCCCTGCTCGGGGCGATTCGCTTCCAGCTCGACCTGACGAGCGCGATCTGTTCCGGGGACATGGCTGCTCCTCCACCCTTAACTTTGGCGTCGAGGCATGCAATGCTCGTGCCAGATGCGTCTGGCAAGCCGGAATCCGGGGGCCTTGCGCCACGTCTGACCTGTAAATGAGCTCCTCAATTGCAGGGTTGATTGATGAGTGTCGGCCGCGGCAAAAGATTCATGGCGACGGTAGAACCGGGCCGTCCTGGGAGCCGTAAATCGACCAGGGCACGGTCGGACTGTCGGTGCCCGCCCATTACAACCCCGGCAGCGTCTTGAATCCGCCTAGGCGAGCGCGGTCACCGTGATCGCATCCACCTTGTTCGGACAGAAGGCGAGCAGTTCGCGGATTGCCGCGACCTCGTCGTAGGGCTGCTCATAGCTCCACACCGCATCCCGCACGCCGCCTTCCAGCGAGAAATAGGACGCCGTGCCCTTGAACGCGCAGTAGGTGTGGTGGTTCGAGCGCAGCAGCCGGTCCATGCGCACGTCGGCGCGCGGCAGGTAGTAGACCGGCGGGTAGCTGGCCTCACGCAGCTCGAGCGCGGCGCTGCTGTCGGCGATCACCTCTCCGTTCAGCGTGACCTGGACCCGCACCACCGTCGGATGCAGGCTGACCTTGTGATCCGGGTTCTTGGCATAGCCGGGACCGCTGCTATTGGTGTTCATGCCTGCTGTTCGTGCGGAGGGCGTGCCATCTTGTGAGTTCAGACCAAGTGCACGTGGGACCCGTAGGCTGCGAGCTGGGAATCGTTCGTCAGCAATATCAGGGGTCCCCGCATCGCCTGTGCGACAAGCAGGCGGTCGAACGGATCCTTGTGATGGGCAGGCAGCGTGGCGACCGCGACCGCGTGCGCGGCGCTGACGGGCAGTTCGGTGAAGCCGGCGCGCGGCAGTGCGCGCAGCAAGCCTGGCAGATCGATCTTGAAGTCCCGTTTTTCTAGCGTGCTCTTGATCGCGATCTCCCATATGCTGGCTGCGCTGCAGAACACTGCGTTATCGGGGTCAGTCAGCAGTTCCCGGACCTCAGCGGGAAGACGACGGCTCGCCGCCATCGACCAGAGAAGCAGGTGAGTATCCAGAAGCAGCCGCATCAGCGCTTACCGAGGAAGGCGGCCAGAATCTCCTGCGGCAGTGGGGAATTGAAATCGTCCGGAATGCGAAACCGGCCGTCGAGCAATCCAAGCTTGCGGCGCGGCTTGTCGTCAGCCAAGGGCGCAAGGCGGGCGACCGGCCGGCCGGCTCGCGCGATGACGATCTCCTCTCCGGCCTCCACTCTTTCCAGGAGTTGGGAGAGACGGGACTTGGCATCGTGGATGTTTACCTTCTCCATTGAGCAAGGTTAGCTAACTTTAGCTAATACGGCAAGGAAAGGTCGGTTGGCCCCATCTTCGAAACCTGCCACAGCGTCAACCAACCCCTGTTTCCCATCAACAAGAAGAAGAACGACGCCGCGAGAAGAACGACGCCGCGCGCGCCGCCGAACCCGTCTTCGCCAAGCTCTGGGAGAACGACGCCGATGCCGCCTACGACCGGCTATAGCTTCGGCGACATCGTTCTCGTCCCGTTTCCCTTCACCGGCCAGAGTACCGCCAAGCGACGGCCCGCGGTCGTCGTCTCAAGCGCCGCGTACCACCGCGAGCGGCCCGATCTCATCATCATGGCTGTGACGAGCCAGCCTCGCCCCGCCGGCGGCGTGGGCGAAGTCCATGTCAAAGACTGGAAGGGCGCCGGACTCATCAAGCCCGCCGTGGTGAAGCCCGTCATCACCACGCTTGAAGCCTCGCTCGTCCTCCGCCGGCTCGGGCACCTGAAGGAAGAAGATCAGAAAGCGCTGCGCCGCGCAATCACGGCACTCGATAGCCAAAGCAGCACTCCCGTTTCGAGCCGCCGAGTGCATGATGGCTTCACGGTATGCCGCCCCGGCACGGCGCGTGCAAGGCAATAGGAACTCCCACGGTCATGAAATACAATCCCCCGCTCCCATGGCCAGCCACGCGCACAGCGCCGCCCCCACCCAGAAGCTGAGCGGCACCGAATGGCGCGCAGCCCGCGCGCTGCTGCCCTATCTCTGGGAGTACAAGTGGCGAGTGTTCTTCGCGCTGCTGTTCCTCGTGGTGGCCAAGCTCGCGAACGTCACGGTACCGCTCGTCATGAAGGAAGTGATCGACGGGCTGGATTCGAAGACCGCGATGCTCGCGGTGCCTGTTGCGCTGCTTGCGATGTACGGCATTCTGCGCTTTTCGACCACGCTGTTCGGCGAGTTGCGCGACATCATCTTCATCCGCGTGGCGCAGCGCGCGATCCGCCGTGTAGCGCTCGGCGTGTTCCGCCATCTGCACAGCCTGTCGCTGCGCTTTCACCTGGATCGCCAGACCGGCGGGATGACGCGCGATATCGAGCGCGGCACGCGCGGAATCTCGCAGTTGCTGTCGTATTTCATCTTCTCGATCATCCCGGTGATCCTGGAATTTTCCCTGGTCGCCGCGGTGCTGCTGCACCGCTTCGACTGGCGCTTTGCCGCGGTGACCTTCAGCGCGGTTGTGCTGTACATCGTGTTCACCGTCAGCGTGTCGGAATGGCGCATGGCCATCCGGCGCCACGCCAACGAGCTCGATTCGCGCGCCAACGCGCGCGCGATCGACAGCCTGCTGAACTACGAAACGGTGAAGTACTTCGGCAACGAAGAGTTCGAGGCAAGGCGCTATGACGAAAGCCTGACCAAGTACGAGGCTGCCGCGGTCAAGAACGAGGCCTCTCTCGGGCTGCTGAACATCGGACAGTCGCTGATAATCGCCGCGGCGGTCACGGCGCTCATGCTGCTCGCGGCGGAAGGGGTGGTGGCGCAGACCTTCACCCTGGGCGATTTGGTGCTCGTGAACGGCCTGCTGATCCAGCTCTACATTCCGCTCAACTCGCTCGGCATGGTGTATCGCGAGATCAAGCAGTCGCTGCTCGACATGGAACGCATGTTCCGGCTGCTGCGCGCGGACCGCGAGGTTGCGGACAAGCCGGGCGCGGTCAGTCTTCGCGCGGGGCCGGCCACCGTGGAGTTCCGCGCGGTCGATTTCCACTACGAGCCCGCGCGCCGCATCCTGCGGGGCGTCGATTTCACGATCGGCGCGGGCCAGAGGGTGGCGGCGGTGGGGCATTCGGGTGCCGGGAAATCCACCCTCGGGCGGCTGCTCTACCGCTTCTACGACGCGACCGGTGGCAGCGTGCGGGTAAACAGCGTCGACATACGCGATCTGAAGCAGGAGAGTCTGCGCGCCGCGATCGGCATCGTGCCCCAGGACACGGTTCTGTTCAACGATACGATCCGCTACAACATACGCTACGGCAGGCCGGACGCAAGCGATGCCGAGGTCGAGGAGGCGGCGCGCGCGGCGCATATTCACGATTTCATCGAGACCCTGCCGCGCAAGTACGACACCCAGGTGGGCGAGCGCGGGTTGAAGCTTTCGGGCGGAGAGAAGCAGCGCGTCTCCATTGCGCGCGCGCTGCTCAAGAATCCGCATATCTTGATTTTCGATGAGGCGACATCGCAGCTCGATTCCAAGGCGGAAAAGGCGATCCAGGCAGAACTCGAGCGCATCGCGATCGGGCGCACCACGCTCGTGATTGCGCACCGCCTGTCCACGGTGATGGACGCAGACCTGATCGTGGTTCTCGGCCAGGGCCGCATCATCGAGCGCGGCACCCACCGCGAGCTGCTGGCGCAAGCGGGCGAGTACGCGCGCATGTGGGCCCTGCAGCAGCAGCGGGCCGCTGCCGAGGAAGTGCTGGTCAGCGCATGACGGGCGCCAGCCCTGGCACAGCAGCCTTGGCATAGGCACTAGCGCTACTCAAGCTCTTTCTAGAAAGACCGCCCAGGTCGTTATTTTTCCTTGATTTTCTGGATATCTGTCCGGTACACTCAGACGCGACAATAACAATACGGGAAGGCTCCTAGCCCAACCAGCAACCCAGTGGACGCCATGCAAAGCACAGAGAGAAGACTTCATTCCCTGGAAAAGGTGGTGCTGGTCGTCGTTTTATTCGCCGTGCTTGCGCTCACGTTCGGTTTTGCGGAGGCGGCCGGCAAGCGCAAGAAGCATCCCCCGAGGCCGATAGAACAACTGGCCCAGGCCGTGCCGCATAATGTGCTGCTCGCCTCCAGCGTCGCGCTGGTGCAGGACGTGGCCACCGGCGAGCAGATTCTCAGCAAGAATTCGGAGGCAGTGCTGCCGATCGCCTCGATCACCAAGCTGATGACGGCACTTGTCGTGCTCGATCAGGGGCTGGATCTGCAGCAGCGCGTTGTCGTGAGCAGCGAAGATGCCGACCACCTCAAGGGCACGCATTCGAGGCTGAGCGCCGGTACCGTGCTTTCGCGCGATCAGCTGTTGCTGATAGCGCTGATGGCCTCTGAAAATCGCGCTGCGGCCGCGCTCGCCCGGACCGCACCCGGAGGCACGCCGGCGTTCGTGGCGGCGATGAACGAAAAGGCGCAGCAGCTTGGCATGCGCGACACGCGCTACGTGGATCCGACCGGACTCAATTCCGCGAATGTTTCGAGCGCGCGCGATCTGGCGAGGCTGGTCATCGCGGCCTACGAGCAGCCGCTCATTCGCGAGTACTCGACGCGCGAAAGCGGCGCGGTTCCCTCGCTCGGCCACACGCTCGCTTACCGCAACACCAACGCGCTGGTGCGCAGCCCTGATTGGAATATCCAGCTCTCCAAGACCGGTTTCATCAGCGAAGCCGGACGCTGCCTGGTGATGCACCTGCGCCTCGCATCCAAGGAAGTTGTCGTCGTGCTCCTGGACTCCTGGGGCAAGCATTCGCGTACCTACGACGCGATGCGTATCCGCAAGTGGCTGGAAACCCGCGTCGCCTCGGCGCGCGCCGGAGCTAAGTCCTAGCAGCGTGCTATTTCGCGCCCAAGATGGAGCAGGGCGGACAGACAGTGTCGGATACCCGTCGCGTGGCGCTTGCGGCGACCTGCCTGGTCGACCTGATGCGCCCCAGCATAGGCTTCGCCGCGCAGCATCGCCCCGCGCCTCGAGGACATCGGCCGGTTGAGGCGTGAGGCGCGGCTCATGCTGCGCGAGTATTTTCTGTCCGCCGATCTGGGGATCTCGGGCGCTAATTTTCTGATCGCGGAGACCGGTTCCGTCGCGCTTGTGACGAACGAAGGCAACGGCCGCATGGCGACCACGCTGCCGCGCGTGCATGTCGCGATCACCGGCATCGAAAAGGTGGCGCCGACGCTGGAGGATCTTTCCACGCTCAACCGCGTCCTGCCGCGCTCTGCCGCCGGGCAGGAGATCTCGAACTACTTCAGCATCCTGACCGGCCCCAGGGCGGCGGGCGATCGGGATGGTCCGGAGCACATGTACGTCATCCTGGTGGATGCCGGGCGCGGCGGCCTCGTCGGCGGCGACATGGAAGAAATGCTGAGTTGCATCCGCTGCGGGGCCTGCATGAACCATTGCCCGGTTTACAAGACGGTGGGCGGGCATGCCTATGGCTGGGTCTACCCCGGGCCGGTGGGTTCGGTGCTGACTCCCTCCTATGTCGGGCTGGAGAATGCGCTCGACCTGCCGCAGGTCGCCACCTTGTGCGGTGCCTGCGAAGCGGTCTGCCCGGTGCGAATACCGCTGCCCGAGCCGCTGCGCAAGCTGCGCGAGAAGCAGACCGAGCAGCGGCTGCGGCCCTGGAGCGCACGCGCCGGGTTCCGGCTGTGGGCGTTTGCGGCGTACCGGCCCTGGCTCTATGCGATGCTCAGCCGTGCCGGAGCGATGCTGCTACGCATTATGGGCGGCCGCAGCGGAGTGATCCGGCATCTGCCTTTTGGCTCGGGCTGGACGTTGAAGCGCGACATGCCGGCGCCAGAGGGAAAAACCTTCCGCGACCTCTACGCGCAGCGCGTCCGCGCGCGCTAGGGCGTATGCCGCCCGATATTTTCGGCGCATACCGGGCTCGCTCAAAGGGTACTTGCGAAAAGCGCCCGCCTCTGTAATCTTGCGGCATCGGTGTCTCGGTTACCGTTAACTATGTGGAGAAAGACATGAAGAGAAGAGCGTTTCTTGGCAAAGCCGGTCTCGGCCTCGCAGCGGGCGCGGTCGCCGCCCCGGCAATCGCGCAGCAAACCCCTACGGTCAACTGGCGCATGACGTCAGATTTCCCGAAAATTCTCGACACGATATTCGGCGCGGCCGACATGATCGCGAAGCGCGTTGCCGAAGTCACCGAGGGCCGCTTCCAGATTCGCGTCTTCGGGCCCGGAGAAGTGGTTCCCGCGCTTCAGTCGCTTGATGCTGTTCAGGCCGGCACCGTGGACTGCTGCCACACGGCCCCGTACTACTACATCGGCAAGGACCCCGCATTCGCATTCGGCACGGCGGTTCCCTTTGGCATGAATTCCCGCATGCAAACCGCCTGGAGATACTACGGCGGCGGCAATGAAGCGATGGCGCCCCTGTACAAGGATTACGGCGTGATCGGGTTCCCGGCCGGCAACACCGGCGCCCAGATGGGCGGATGGTTCAGGAAGGAGATCAAGACGCTGGCCGACCTCAAGGGACTGAAGTTCCGCACCGGCGGGCTGAACGTCCGGGTACAGACCAAGCTCGGCGTCGTGGGGCAGCAGATTCCGGGCGGCGAGATCTACCAGGCGCTAGAACGCGGCACCATCGACGCGGCGGAGTGGGTCGGTCCTTATGACGACGAGAAGCTCGGCTTCCACAAGGTGGCCAAGTTCTACTACTACCCGGGGTGGTGGGAAGGCGGGCCGGAACTCGATTTATTCGTCAATGAGAAGAAATTCGCCGAACTGCCGAAACACTACCAGGCGGCCCTTGAGGGCGCTTGCGCCGAAGCTCATGTGCACATGCAGGCCAAGTACGACTCGCTGAACCCGGCGGCGCTGCGCCGATTGATCGCGAGCGGCACGCAGTTGCGCGCGTTCACGCCCGCGATTGTCGACGCCTGCCAGAAAGCGGCGACCGAGCTCTACGAGGAGACATCCGCGAAAAGCGCCCACTTCAAGCGCATCTATGGGAACTGGCTGAAGTTCCGCAATGATCAATACCTGTGGTGGCAGGTGGCCGAGAACACCTATGACAACGTCATGGTGCGGCAGATGCGGGCCGCCTCGGCAGGCAGAGGCGCAGCGCCCAAGGCAGCGCCGGCCAAGAAGGGCTGAAACGCGTTCAGGTGCGTAGTGCAGCGAGAGGCCCGGCATCTGCCGGGCTTTCTTTGCTCCCGTTCTAGCGCTGCTGCATCTGACGCTGGATGGCAGCCGCCGGATCTTCGTCCGCGGGCGCGGCGGGCGTGCCCGATTGCTCCTCGACAGGGGCAGGGTCCTCATCCTGGGACTCGAGCCGGATCTCGATCTTTGATGGATCCTTTAGTTCCTCCTTCGGGATGAAGCCGGTGATGATCTCGGGCCAGGCAATGATCATCGCGGCCATGAGGACCTGCAGGAACAGCCACGGTACCGCGCCCCAGTAGATCTCCGAGCTTTTCACTTTCTTCGGTGCGATGCCGCGCAGATAGAACAGTGCGAAGCCGAACGGCGGATGCATGAAGGAAGTCTGCAGCGTCACGCAGATGAGCACGCCGAACCAGACCAGGTCGATGCCCATCTTGGCTGCCACCGGCGCGAGCAGCGGCACGATGATGAACGCGATTTCGAAGAAATCCAGAAAGAAGGCGATGAAGAAGATGAACAGGCAGACGATGATCAGGAACCCTGCACGCCCGCCGGGCAAGCCGGTGAGCAGGTGCTCGATCCATTTGCCGCCGTCCACGCCCTGGAACACCAGGCTGAACACCGTAGCGCCGATCAGGATGAAAATCACCATTGCCGTGATGCGCATGGTATTGCCGTAAGCCTGCCTGATGAGGTCGCGCAGCTCCTTTATGCGGGCCGATTCGAGCAGCAGATACACCAGGCTCGCGAAAAACAACGCAAACAGCGGGTAGCGGGTAGCCCCGAGCAGCGCGCGCGCCGGCGCAACGACGCCCTCGGGCAGGCTTTCGGCTTTCCACACTATGGTTTCGGGTATGGTGATCAGCACGATTGCGGCAAGGCCGATCAGGGAGACGATCTTGCCGAGTCGCGAGAAGCCCTTGTCGTGCAGCAGCGCCAGGATAATCGCGCCGACAGCGCCCATCGCGCCTGCTTCGGTCGGCGTGGCAAGGCCGAGAAAGATCGTGCCGAGCACGAGGAAGATCAGCGCGATGGAAGGAATCATGCCCCACAGCACGCGCCGGATGAGCGGCCAGCCGCGCACCGTGCGCGCCTCCGCAGGGAGCGGCGGGACCCACTGCGGCCGCACGATCGACAGTACGAAGATGTAACCCATGAAGAGCAGGGTCTGGAATATGGAAGGCCCGATCGCCCCGGCATACATGTCGCCCACCGAGCGCCCGAGTTGGTCCGCCAGTACGACCAGGACCAAGGACGGCGGAATCACCTGGGTGATGGTGCCCGCGGCGGCGATCACGCCCGTGGTGGTCTTCACGTCGTAGCCGTAGCGCATCATGATGGGGAGCGAGATCACGCCCATCGCAATGACCGAGGCGGCGACGGTGCCGGTGATCGCGCCCAATATGGCCCCGACTATGATCACCGCGTAGGCGAGGCCGCCCGGTACCGCACCGAACAGCTGCCCGGTGCCTTCGAGCAGATCCTCAGCCAGCCCGCAGCGCTCCAGTATGGCGCCCATGAAGGTAAAGAACGGAATCGCGAGCAGCAGTTCGTTCGACAGGATGCCGAAAATTCTGAGCGGCAGCGCTCTCATGAAATCGGGCGTGAAGAATCCGAGCTCGATGCTGATGAAGCTGAAGAACAGGCCCAGCGCCGCGAGCGAGAACGCGACCGGGAAGCCGATCAGCATGAAGATCACAAGGCCGCCGAACATCAGCGGCGGCATCCATTCCACGGGTATCACTGCAGCGGCCTGTCGTAGTGGAAGTCCATGTCGAACTGGCCCCTCAGGTAACCGATGCGCTTGATGATTTCTGAGAAGCCCTGCAGCACGATCAGGAAGAAGCCGATAGGCATCAGGATCTTCACGGGCCAGCGCAACATGCCTTCGGCGGCCGCAGACATTTCGTTGATTCGCCAGGACTGGTGGAACATTCCCCAGGAAGTCCAGCCGAGCACCGTCATGGACGTAAGCAGAAAGAGCACGGTCCCGGCAAGGTCGACCCACACCTGCTTGCGGGTGGAAAGACTGCCGTAGATGATGTCCACGCGAACGTGCTCGTTGCGCTTCAGCGTGTAGGACGCCCCGAGCATCACCATCCCCGCGAACATGTACCATTGGATTTCGAGCCAGGCATTGGAGCTGACGCTGAAGCCGTAGCGGCTGAATGCGTTCCCGGCGCTGACCAGGCAGGCGAGCAGCACCAGCCAGTTCGCGACATAGCCGATTTTCTCGTTCAGCGTATCCACCCCGCGCGAGAAACTGAGCAGACTTTTCACGATTTCCCCTTTATTGGCTGGCTCGGTCATTGTGGCGGATGGCGCCTGTGTTGGCAAAAGCGTTTGCCTGAGGTCCGGCGCGCGGCCCGTCGAAGCAAGGACACGATAGAGAGGGGGGCACAGGAACGAATTTTCAATTATATAGTAACATATATGTTACTATATAATGCTGTCTGTCCGCCCAGGACGCCTCGGCGCTGCCTGCCCGCGTCTTGCCGCGCGCAGCGCGAAACGCGCCGGATCGATTGCGTCGACGAGCGCGCCCTCGAGCGGCAGGGGTTCCCGTTCGAGCTGACTCGCGATCAATTCGGCGGCGAGCGCCGACCAGACGATGCCGCGAGAGGCGTAGGCGAACGCACCGTACAACCCGTCTTCCCCGGGCATCGCACCCACGACCGGCAGACGATCGTTTACCACGCTGCGAAATCCGACCCTCCCTGTCAGGCGCGCCATGTCTATCGATTCGCCGAGCCCCGCGGCGCCCGGGAGAATCGCGGCCAGCCTGTGCAGGTTGCCGGCATGGCTGTCTGCACGCAGTCCGGGATCATCGTCCTCGAGATCGAAGCTCGCACCGGCCAGCGTTACGCCGTCGATTGCCGGGAGCACGAATCCGCCGCGCAGGATCACGGCGCTCGGGGAGGTGAAGGCGCTCGCTGGAAGATGGGTGATCTGGCCTCGCACCTGGCGCGGTCGAATGGCGGGCGACGGCACGAGCCGCAGGGCGTCGCCGGCGTTTGCCAGCACGACGCACGGCGCACTCGCGATCTCGGCGCCTTGTGCGTCCAGCACGCGCCATCCTTCGGCGCCGCGCTCGAGGCGCGCCGCCGCCACGCCGAGGCGAACCCCGGCGCGCGTGCCGCAGGCGGCAAGCAGTGCCTTGACCAGGCTCGCGGGTCGGATCCAGCCGCTGTGCGCGAACCAGATGCCGCTCGCACTCACCGGGACGCCGGCGAGCGCACTAGCCCGTTTGCAGGTCACGGCTTCGGCATAGCCGGCGGGATAACCCAGGCGCGCGAGCGCCTGAACTTGAGCCTGGGCTTCGTCCGGGTTGCGCGCCAGTTGCAGCACGCCGCAATGCGCTCTGCCGGATACGTGCCCTGCCGCATCCAGGCGTCTCCACAGCGCGAGCGCCGCAACATAGCCGGCCCGTGTGAGGCGCGACATGTGATTGTCGTCGCGCGTCACCACGGGGTGGAACACGGCGGCGAGGTTGCCCGAGGCTTCCTGCGCCGGTTCGTCGCGGCGCTCAATCAGGGTGACGTGCCAGCCGCGCGCGCAAAGGCGCTCGCAGACCGATGCGCCTGCGATGCCGGCGCCGATGACGATGGCCTTGCGCTGCGGCGCTGGAGCGATGGCGTTGCGCGCAAAACCATCGCGCAACCTGGCGACGATCATGTCGCGCTTGCGCGCAAACCCGGCGCTCTTCTCGACCTCGAAGCCTGCGACCGAGAGCGCTTCGCGCAAGGCTCCAGCGGCACTCCAGCTGGTTGCCGTGGCGCCGGGGGCGCACAGGCGCGCCAGGCCGCGCACCGTTTCCGGCGACCACATCTCGGGATTGCGCGCCGGCGCGAAGCCGTCCAGGTAGAGCGCATCCGCCGCTAGCCGCAGTTGGGGCAGGGCGTCGCTCACATCTGCAAAGGCAAGCGTCAGCACCACGCGTTCGCTCTCGAAGAAAAGGCGATGCATGCCGGGCAGCGGCAACGGCCATTGCGCGAGCAATTGTTCCGCAAGCGGCGCGAGCGGCGCATGCTGCTCGAGCAGCAGCTTCAGGTCCTGAAACTCGAACGGGTGCTTCTCGATCGACGCGAAATGCAGCTTGCGGCAGCGCGCGGCGTCCTCGCGCCAGGCCTGCCAGGTGGCGAGAAAGTTCAGGCCGAGACCGAAGCCGGTTTCGAGAATGACGAAGCGATCCCGTCCCTGCCAGCGCGCGGGCAGCCCATTGCCCTGGATGAATACATGGCGCGCCTGCTCCGGTCCGCCGCTGCCGCTGTGATAGACGTCGCCATAGCGCTCCGAATAGGGCGTGCCGTCGCTGGCACGGGCGAGTCTTGCGGGGATCAGCGGCTCTTGCATCGGGCCCGAGTATAGGACCCGGGATGGGATCTAAAATGCGGAGCTACAATATCTAGCGATCCTCCCCCTGGCGGGCCACTAAATATTGCAGCCGGACCATGGCAAAACCACCTGTTTACGACGCCTCCTCCATCCAGGCACTCAAAGGACTGGAGCCGGTGCGCCGCATGCCCGGCATGTACACCCATACCATCCACCCCCTGCACATCGTGCAGGAGGCAATCGACAACGCGGTGGATGAGGCGCTCGGCGGCTACGGCAAGCTGATCCGGGTCGCGGTCTGGAAGGACGGTTCCTTCGAAGTCGAAGACGAAGGTCGCGGCATCCCGGTCGACATGCATCCGGTCGAAAAGATGCCTGCGGTGGAAGTGGCGTTCTCGATGCTGCACGCCGGCGGCAAGTTCGCGAAATCGGGCGGGGGCGTCTATCACATTTCCGGCGGCTTGCACGGGGTAGGCGTCGCGGTCAGCAATGCGCTCTCGCGCCGGCTGGAGGTCACGGTGTACCGCGGCGGACAAAAGCACAGCATCGCCTTCGAGGGTGGCGAGCTGAAGCAGAAGCTGAAAAACGAGAAATCTCCGGAGAGCCGGCGCACGGGGACGGTGGTGCGCATGTGGCCTGATGCGAAGTACTTCGATTCCCCCAACGTCCCGCTGGTCGAACTCGAGCACCTGATCCGCTCGAAGGCCTATCTGCTGCCCGGATTGACCGCCGTGCTGCAGATCGAAGGCAGGGAGGAGAAGCGCTGGAAATACGAGCGCGGCATGGCGCAGTACTTTGAGGTCATGCTGGAGGGCCGCGAGCTGGCCGCGCCGCTGTTCGCGGGTGAAAAGCACTTCGACGAGAAATCCGCGGCGGAGTTTTCCGAGATCGAGGCGGGCGAGGGCGCGTCCTGGGCGATCGGCTGGGTGAGCGAGGGCGACACTTTCACCGACAGCCACGTGAACCTGATTCCGACGCGTTCCGGAGGCACGCACGAGGCGGGCTTCCGCTCGGGCGTTTTCAATGCGATCAGCGGTTTCATGGAGGCGCGCGGCCTCGCGCCCAAGGGCGTGAAGCTGATCGCGGACGATGTCTGGGCGCGGGCCTGCTTCACGCTCTCGGCGCGCATCGTGCGCACGCAGTTTCACGGCCAGACCAAGGAGAAGCTCACCACGCGCCACGCCGCGAAGCTGATCGAGATCTGTGTGAAGGACGCCTTCGATCTGTGGCTGAACCAGCATCCGGAACACAGCAAACGCATCGTCGAGCTCGCGATCGAGCAGGCGATGAACCGGCTCTCGAAGGGCAAGAAGGTCGAGCGCAAGAAATCCTCCGGCATCGCGACGCTGCCCGGCAAGCTCGTTGATTGCGCCTCGGGCGATGTGACGCGCAATGAACTCTTCCTGGTCGAGGGCGACAGCGCGGGCGGTTCGGCCAAGGAGGCGCGCGACAAGGAATCTCAGGCGATACTGCCGCTGCGCGGCAAGGTGCTGAACACCATGTCGAAGGATTCGCGCACGGTGCTTGCGAACAAGGAACTGCAGGCGATCGCGACCGCGATCGGGGTCGATCCGCACGGCCCGGACGATACGCCGGATCTTTCCGGCCTGCGCTATGGCAAGGTGGTGCTCATGACCGATGCCGACGTGGACGGGGGGCATATCCAGGCGCTGCTGCTGACGTTCTTCTTCATGCACTGTCCGAAGCTCGTGGAGAGCGGGCATGTCTATGTCGCGCAGCCGCCTCTCTACAAGGTGGAGGTGCCCTCCCAGGGCAAGGGCAAACCGGCGCGCCGCGTCTATGCGCTGGATGACGATGAGCTCGAAGACACACTCGAGCAGTTGAAGAAGGAAAAGGTGCGCCCGGACTCCTGGGAGATCTCGCGCTTCAAGGGTCTCGGCGAAATGAGCCCGGAGCAGCTCTGGGAAACCACCATGAATCCGGACACCCGGCGGCTGATCCGCATGCAGCTCGACCCGCTGCGCATGAGGAAGGTGCGCGAGACCTTCGAACTGCTGATGGATTCAGGCGAGGCCGAGGGGCGGCGTAACTGGATGCGCGAGCACTGGAGAACGGTAGAGGCTGACATTTGAGAAGGGGGGTGCGGGTGAGGAAAAAGGGGCCCCAACCCCTTTTTGGCCCCCCTCAGACCCCCCGGGGAGCTTCGTTTTACATAGGATGCAGCCTCGACTTATTGCGGAGGTGCGATGGCGACAAACAAAGGCAGGCCACGCAAGAAACTAAAACCCGCCTGGGAGCGCGGCTATAACGGCCACGTGTACTGGCTGGGCAAGGTGAAACTGGGCAAGGTGACGCTGCTCTCCGGCGCGGATTCCGATTTGCGCGGCAAGTACCGCTGGGAGGTCGCAGGCAAGGCCGGGTTCAGCGATCAGCTCGATCACGCGCGCCGGGATGTGGAATTTGCGGTGGCGGCGAAAGACAAGCAGCTGGAATTGTTCGGGTGATGCTTTTCCTCTCTATTTATATCGCTTTTCTCCGGTTTTTCGATGGCAGGCCTGCCATCGAAAAACCGGAGATGTGTTAAAGGTAAGAGCTGGGTATGGACGACACAACGCGGGATCTGTTTACGCAGGACAACGGCGACGACGCGGCGCCGATCGAGCAGCACGCCTCGCAGGCCTATCTCGGCTATGCGGTCTCCACCGTCAAATCGCGCGCGCTGCCGGAAATCGCCGACGGGCTGAAGCCGGTGCAGCGGCGCATCCTCTATGCGATGGGGGATACGCCGGGCGGCGCGCAGGGATTTTCAAAGTGTGCGCGCTACGTGGGCGAGGTGCTGGGCAAGTACCACCCGCACGGCGACTCGTCCACCTATGAGGCGCTGGTCCACCTGGCGCAGCCATTCTCGATGCGCTATCCGCTGATCGAGGGGCAGGGTAATTTCGGTTCGCGCGACGGCGATTCGGCCGCGGCCTACCGCTACACCGAGGCGCGGCTGTCGCGCTATGCCGAGCTGATGCTCGCCGAGATCGGCGAGGGGACGGTCGATTTCATCAAGAACTACGACGGCAAATTCGACGAGCCGCTGCTGCTGCCCGCACGCCTCCCCTTCGGACTGTTGAACGGCTCGTTCGGCATTCCGGTAGGCTTCTCCACCCGCATTCCTTCGCACAACCTGAAGGAAGTGGCGGCGGCCGCGGCGCTCGTCATCCGCTCGCCGAAGGCCACGCTGGACGATGTGCTGGAAAAACTGCCGGGGCCGGATTTCCCGGGCGGCGGGCAGATCATTTCGCCGCCGGAGGAACTGCGCCAGGCCTACGCGTCGGGGCGCGGTTCGATCGTGCTGCGCGCGCGCTGGCAGGTGGAGCAGCTCGCGCGCGGCCAGTGGCGCATCGTGGTGACCGAGCTGCCGCACGGCGTGTCCTGCCGCCAGGTGCTGGAGGAGATCGAGTCCCTGGTGAATGCCAAGCCGGGCCCGGGCAAGAAGGAGATCTCGCAGGAACAGCGGCGCCTGCGCCAGTTCGTGCTGGACATGGTGGATGCGGTGCGCGACGAGTCGGACCGCAAGTCGAAGCTGCGCCTGGTGATCGAGCCGCGCAGCTCGCGGCAGAATCCCGAGGAGACCATGGTAGCGCTGATGGTGCATACCGCGCTCGAAACGCGCTACGCGGTGAACCTCACCTGGCTCGGCCTCGACGGCCTGCCGGAGACCAAGGGCATCGTCGAGATCCTGCGCGAGTGGGGCGAGTTCCGCCTCAAGACAGTGCGCCGGCGCACCGAGCACAGGTTGGCGAAGTGCGAGGAGCGCCTGCACATCGTGCTCGGCCGGCTCATGGCCTACGTCAAGATCGACGAGATCATCAAGCTGATCCGCGCCTGCGACGATCAGCCCGAGGCGAAGCTAAAGCTGCAGGACAAGTATGGATTCTCCGAGCACCAGGCGGAGGACATCGTCAATCTGCGGCTAGGACAACTGACCCGGCTGGACGGGGTCAAGCTGAACGACGACAGGAAGAAACTCGAGGCCGAACAGAGGGATCTGAAGGCGATCCTCGGCGACGACAAGGAACTGAAGAAACTCGTCGTGCGCGAGCTGGAGGAGGACGCGAAGAAGTACGGCGATGTGCGCCGTACCCTGCTCAAGGTCGCCGAGCGCGCCCAGGTCGAGCGCGCCATTCTGGAAGAGCCGATCAGCGTGATTTTGTCGCGCAAGGGCTGGATACGCGCACGCAGCGGGCACGCGCTGGAGGTAGGGACGTTCAGCTTCAAGGACGGCGACGGGCTGCTCGCCATGCTCGAGTGCCAGACCACGGATTGCGTGATCCTGCTGTCCTCCGCGGGCCGCACCTTCACCATCGATGCGGCCGCAATTCCCACGGGGCGCGGCGACGGTGTGCCGGTGAATACGCTGGTCAACTCGGAGGGGGACGGAATCGTCTGGATCGCCACCGGCGCGCCGCAGGAATCGCTGCTCATGAGCAGCAGCGCAGGTCTGGGCTTCGTATGCCGGCTCGGTGATCTGCTGACCAAGACGCGCGCAGGCAAGGAATTCATCGACCTGAGCGAGGGTGCGCGGGTGAATCCGCCAGTGCGCATCCCGGGCGATGCGGCGAAGCTTCAAGTGGCGGCATTATCCTCCGACGCGCGTCTGCTGCTGTTTCCGCTGGCGGAACTGCCGGTGCGCGCGAATGGCGGTGTCGGAGTGCAGTTGATCGCGCTGCCCGATGCCAGCCTGACGCTTGCCGCGCTTGCCGTGACCGATGGCAAGCAGCTCACGGTTTCGGGTTTGCGGCGCAAGAGCCGCGCCGTGGAGACGCTCGCGGCCGCGGTGCTGAAGGACTACGAAGGCAAGCGCGCCCAGCGCGGCAAACTTTGCGATGTCGGATTTCGCCCGGATAAGTTTGGCGCGTAGCCAAAGCGGGGCGCTAAAAAGCACTGCGTCAAGCGCATACGCGCCGCTCACTTCGATGCCCGGCCTGCGCTTCGCCATGGCGCTTGCGGGTATGCTGGGTATGCTCGGTTCGGCAGGCGCGGCCTACGCCGAGCAATGCCGCGCGGTGGACGGCGATAGCCTGCTGTGCGGCACGGAGCGCGTGCGGCTCCATGACGTGTACGCCGCGGAGTTCAATCAGGCGGGCGGACGCGCCGCCAAGCGCAATCTGGAAGCACTGGTACACCGCCGCGAGGTGGTTTTGCAGCGCCGCGGCAAGGACCGCTACGGGCGCACGCTGGCCGATGCCTATGTGGAGGGACGCAAGATCGTGCAGGCAGACATCGGGCCGCGCGCCGGAAACGGGGTGAAGTCGCGCTATGCTTCGCGGCACTGAGCTGCAAGGTGGCGAACATGAGCGTTGAGCCTTTTCCGGCCGCACCTTCCGGAGTATCTGTATCTTCGCAAGAGGCGGCAGCGGAGCGTACGCTCTTGGGGATCACGGTCCTGAGGCCTTTTCTTGGCACCTTGATATTCCTCGGGGCGGCGGTTCTCGCGCTTGTCGCGGGGCCGGCATTGCCGCCTTCGCTCGCCGGCCTCAAGACGCTCGGTCCTTATGCGCTTCTCGCCTCGTGCGTCGCGCTGGCGCTCTGGTTCAACCGCGGGCGCAGCTTCGTTCTGGCGCTATCCCTGCTCGCCGCGTATGCTGGCCATTCCTGGGGGATGGCGCTTGGCGAGCAGGGCGCCGGAGCCCGCGTGCTCTATCTCGCGGGCGTTGTGCTGGTGCCGGCAAATGCGCTTGCCGCGCTGCTTTCCACAGAACGCGGCATCCGGCATCGCCAGGCCTTGATTTGGCTCCTGGTCCTCGGCGCAGAAGTCGCGCTGCTGGCCTGGGGTGCAGGTGCCGTTTCGGCGGGTGCCGCATCGGCATGGCCCTCGATCCTGGATAGCTGGGTGCTGCGCTCCCCGCCCGCACCTTTGGTCGGCCGGCTTGCATTCGCGGTTGCGCTGGCGGCCGCGATCTGGCGCGCCTGGCCCGCGCAGGCGCCGCTGGATGTCGGCGCGGCAGGGGCACTGGTCGCCTTTTACATCGGCGCGAACTGGGCAGAATCGCCAAGCGCGCTGGCCGCATTCAATGCCGCCGCTGGCGCCATCCTGCTTGTCTCGCTGGTGCAGGAATCGTACCGCCTTGCGTTTCGCGATGCACTCACCGGGCTGCCCAATCGGCGCGCGCTCGAGGAGCGTATGCGCGCGCTCGGTGATCGCTACACGCTTGCGATGGCGGATATCGATCATTTCAAGCGCTTCAACGACACGCATGGCCATGACATCGGCGATCAGGTATTGAGGCTGGTTGCCGCGCGCCTGGCCGAAGTGGAGGGCGGCGCGACGGCCTATCGCTACGGCGGCGAGGAGTTCACGTTGCTGTTCCCGGACCAATCGCTGGAGCAGGCCATGCCCTGCGTCAAAAAATCGTGCGAGTCGATCGCGCGCCACAAGATGGCGATGCGCGGCGATGACCGGCCCAAGAGCGTCAAGGAAGGCAGCAAGCGGCGCGGTGCCGGACAGGCGGAGCAGGCGCTTTCGGTGACCGTGAGCATCGGCGCGGCGGAGAGGACGGGTGAGTGCAGAGCCCCGGACGAAGTGCTTAAGGCAGCCGATGCCGCGCTCTATCGGGCGAAGCAATCGGGCAGGAACCGGGTGAGCGTCTAGCATCGCGGCCGCGGTTCCGAGCGGGCTGCATTCTGGCGCCGATTTCGGCGAGAAATACCGTCGCGAGGCCGGAAAAGAATACTTGCCAGGTCATTATCGAGCCATTTGCGGAACGGAAAAATCAGGCTAGCTGCCCGCACAAGACACCGGGTTCGTTGCGTTACGGCAGGATCTGCCAGGCGATGACCGCTTGTGCGAAGAAGCCGACGGCGAAGGCCAGGGTTCGCACCCACGGAATGGCGAAGGTGTAGGCAAACGCATGCACGATGCGCGCCCAGAAGTACCAGACGCTGGCGCTCGCGATCGTGCCGTTGCTGATGCCGAGTGCATGCGCGACAAGCACCAGCACCGCGAAGACCACGAGGTTCTCGACCGCGTTATAGTGCGCCTTCTTCAGCCGCACCGCCCAGCCGGACGATGGCCTGGGATCGTCGGGATAGCCGATGGCCTCGTCGAGGCCCTGTACCGCAAGGCGCTCGAGAATGTAAGGTATCCACAGCAGGCCGGTCAGGACGGTGACGTAGATCAGGTAAAGCAGCTCGGTCTTCATGATCGTCTCCTCTTGTTGTCCTTTGAAGCGGTTAGTGACGGAACGCGATGGCGGCTTCACACCCGCGCGACGGGCCGCCCATTCTAGCGCCGGGGCCATCCGGCGTGGATTCGCGGGCGAACGGCTGTGATCGCTATGTCCGTTCGTCCGCCGCGAGCTTCCGCAAATCCAGTGCCGGCACGCGCCAGCTCGCGGCAAGCCCGAGCATGGCGATGATCGCGATAACCCAGAACACCAGCTGCACGCTGGCGTTGAGTCCTTCGCGCAGGGTGGTCAGGGCTGCGGCGCTTTGCAGGACGGCGCCGTGGCCGGCAAGCAGGTCGCGCACGCTGTCCAGGCTCATTCCGTTCGCGCCATGCCGGTCGAGGTAGCGCTGCAGTGAATAGTTAAGGACGCCGCCGAACAGGGATGCGCCAACGGCGTTGCCGAGCAGGCGCGTGAGCACCATGGAGGCGGTGGCCGCGCCGCGCTCGGCCCAGCCCAGGCTCATCTGTATGCCGAACAGGAACGACGTGCTCAGGAAACCCATTGCGGTGCCGATCAGCACGGTTCCGGCTGTGGCGAAGCCGACGCCGTAGCGCCAGGCAAACGCAATGGTGAGCGCGCCCGCCAGCAGCATCACGCCGCCGATGCGCGAGAGATTTCGCGTGCCCAGGCGTCCGAACAGCTTGCCCGCGGCTATGGAGGAAAATGTCCAGCCGATCGACATGCCGGTGAGCACCAGGCCCGCGGTGATCGCGGAGCCGCCCAGTACGCCCTGTACGAATAGCGGCAGGAAGCTCACCGGCCCGATCATCACGACCCCGGCGAGCAGGCCCGCGACATTGGAGTGCGCAATCAGCGGCCGGGTCCAAAGTCGCAGATCGATGATCGGGTCGGGCGCCCGCTTGATGTGTACCACCAGCATCCAGAATACGGCTGCGGAGAGCGCGAGCAGCGCGGCGCCGCCGCCAAGGGCGAGGTCCGGCCCCAGCGTGAGCACGAGGATCAGCGCGCTCAGCGCGATGAACAGCAGGCCGGCGCCGGGGAAGTCGATGCGCGCATGCGTGTGAGCCACGTTCTCGTGCAGGTACACACCGACCAGCGCGATGCAGGCGATGCCAAAGGGAATGGATACCCAGAAAATCCACGACCAGCCCAGCGTCTGCACGATCACGCCGCCGACGATCGGACCGGCAATGGACGAAATGCCCCAGACCGCCGAGACATAGCCCTGAAGCGACGCGCGCTCTTTGATGCTGTATATATCGCCGATGATCGTCAGCGAGACCGGCTGCACGGCGCCCGCCCCGAGGCCTTGGAAGAAGCGGAACGCGATCAGCATCGTCATCGAGGTGGCGAAGCCGCAGGCAAGCGAACCGAGCATAAACAGGCTCAGGCCGGCGACCAGGACGGGCTTGCGGCCGTAGGTATCGATGAGCTTGCCGTAGATCGGGGTGGTTACGACCTGGGTGAGCAGGTAGATGGAGAACGCCCAGGCGTAGTACTTGAACCCGCCGATCTGTGCCACGATGCTCGGCATCGAGGTGGCGACAATGGTGGCCTCAATCGCCGTGGTGAAGGTCGCAAGCAGGCAGGCGACGAAGACGAACCGGCGGTGCTTCGCGTTGCGGGGGGGTGTGGCGGACATTGCACTCGGCTGCGCGCCGCGGGACCGGCGGACCCCGAGCATACTTCAATTTGCCGCTGCGTCACGGTGCCGCGGTGCGTGGCCGGATACAGGCTGTTCCCATGCGCCCAGGGTCATTATGCTGCGGGCCGTATCTCTGCATAATGGGCGCCCCGTCGCGAAACAGAACCGGCCTTGCGCTACACCGTCTACCTTGCCCCTGCACTCGCCCTGGCCGCAGCGCTGGCGATTCTCGGCTCCGCGCTCGGCTATCGCATCGGTCTCTGGAGCCTGAACCCCGCGTTCGCGGTGCTGCGCGCCGGCGCGGTGGCGGCGGCAGCCGGCGCGGTGCTGTCGCTTACTGTCGCGCTTTGGGCCTTTTACCGGGGGCGCCGCCGCCTGCTGACGGTATCGCTCACGGGTCTGCTTGCCGGGGCGCTGGCGTTCGGGGTGCCTTATGCGACGCTGCGCATGGCCAGAGGACTGCCGGCGATCCACGATGTGACCACGGATACCGCGAATCCTCCCGCTTTCATCGCGCTGCGCGCTGCGCGTCTGGCGTCGCCCAATGGCGTCGAATACGGGGGACGGCATGTTGCCGAAGACCAGCGCGCAAATTATCCGGATATCGCGCCGCTCACCTATGCGAACGCGCCCGCGCTGGCATACGAGCGCTGTCTCGAGATCGCGCGCAGCCGCAGCTGGCGGGTCGCCGAGGCGGATGCGCAGGCGCTGCGTATCGAAGCGACCGACCGTACCTTGTTTTTCGGCTTCCGCGACGACGTGGTGATCCGGATCACGCCGCTTGCAGGGGGCAAGGCGAGCCGCGTCGATCTGCGCTCGGTATCGCGCGTGGGAGGCGCCGATTTCGGGGTCAACGCCAGGCGCGTGCGCGGGTTTTTACGCGAGCTCGCGTCGGCGGACTGAGCCGAACTCGGGAGCCAGCGTGACCTCTTACGCGATTCCAGACAACGAGATCGAAATCATCGCCGTGCGCGCCCAGGGCGCCGGCGGACAGAACGTCAACAAGGTCTCGAACGCGGTGCACCTGCGCTTCGATGTGCGCGCCTCCAGTCTGCCCGAGGCGGTGAAGCTCAGGCTGCTGCGCCGCGCCGACCAGCGCATTACCGCGGCCGGCATCATCGTCATCAAGGCGCAGGGGCACCGCAGTCTGGAGTTGAACCGCCAGGATGCCATCGAGCGCCTGCACGCGCTGGTCGCCGCAGCCGCCCGTGTGCCGAAGAAGCGCCGCCCCACGCGCCCGACCCGTGCCTCGAAGGAAAGGCGCATCCAGGGCAAGCTCGCGCGCTCGAAGCTGAAAGCATCGCGCGGCAGGGTCGTCGATTGAACTGATACGCGCGCCGAACGCCCGGAGGGCCCGTTCAAGGATGAAGTTCCTGCAGGAACCAGTCGTCCGGGATTTCCCGGCCCAGCCCCAGCTTGCGCGCGTTCGTCTGTATGCGTGCGCCGAGCGCGGCGAACTGCAGGCCGGACGAGGTGTTCATGTGGCAGGTGATCTGGGCGTCGTCGGTGCGCCCGGGTGAATTTCCCGCAGTCACGTTGCCCAGCGTGGGCAGGTCCGGACTGGCGAGGAAGCCGTGCAGCCAGTTGCTGGACGGCGTAAACAGCTTTGCAGCCGAGCGCGTCGCGGGCAGCTCGTACTCCTTGCACTCCCAGCCGCCGGTGTCGATCAGGCGCCAGGACGCGACCACAGGATGGCACTTCTCGATTGCCGCCCGCTCAAGCTCGAAGAAGGTCATGGAATTGACATGCATCCCGGGATGCAGATGCTCCGGCCGGACGATGGGACTGAGCGAATTGGTCGCCCCGATGATGATGTCCACGTCGCGCACCGCCTCTTGCGGGGACTCCACCGCGGTGATGTCCACGCCGCGCTCCTGCCAGCGCTCGGCGAATGCCGCGCGGTGCTCCGGGGTCGGACTGAACACCTTGACCGATCGCAGATGGATCGCGAGCCGCGTCGCTTCCACCGAACCGTCGGCCATCATGCCGGTGCCGAGCAATCCGACCCGCTCCGCCCCGCGGCGCGCGAGGTGCTTCGTTCCCACCGCGCCGGTTGCGACCACGCGATTGCGCTGTATATAGCCGTCCGGCATGATGCAGGTCAGGTGGCCGGCACGCGTGTCGAAGAGCTGAATCAGCGACGTGTAGCGCCCACCCGGCCCGGTCGGCAGCTTGGCAATCCGTTTGGCGCCGTTCACGATCGGCATGGCCATGGTTTCCGAGCTTGCACGCAAGGCGCTGACGTGGCGCTTGTGCAGGACGCCATACATGGTCTTGAACATATGCGACCAGGGCGCGTCGAACACCGCGGGCTCCACGAACGCATCGCTGGCCAAGCGGTCATGCAGCAGGAGGTGGCGGTATTCATCGACGGACATGCCGAGCGCTTCGGCGGCCGATGCAGGATCGGTCGGGGCGTGGCGGTCGATGCGATTGTCGCTCATCGCCCAGCCGCGCCCTTCCTCGATGAGCGCTTCCTCGATCGCCTCGATGCACTCTTCCATGCTGATCGAGCGGCGCACGTCGTCATTGTTCAGGAGGAGCATTACGCTTCTTCCACCGTCAATCGTCAATGGGCTGCCGCGAATCGCAGACGGCCTAATGCGGCTACTGCGGCTACCGCGGCTACTGCGGCTTGAATCCGGCAACCTTGGCCGCAGTCTCCCAGGCCGCCACCTCCTCACGCAGCATTTTCATCAGTTCTTCCGTCCCGACAAGCAGCGGCTTCCCGTTGTCGCGCACCATCTTTTCCGTCTCGGCGGAAGCGACGATGTCTCTGAAGGCGAGAGTCAATTTCGCCGCCACCGCGGCGGGGACGCCGGCCGGCGCCATCACCGTGCCGATGGAGTGCGCCTGCATCGCCGGGTAGCCGGCCTCCGTGGTGGTGGGCACGTTCGGAATGACCGCCATGCGCTGGCTGCCCGTTACCGCCAGGACGCGGGCCTTGCCTCCTTGCAGCAGAGGCAGGATCGACTGGATGGTGTTGAACGTCGCCTGCACCTCGTTCGCGAGCAGAGCGGTATTCATCTGCGAGGCGCCCTTGTACTCGATCGACTGCAACTGTATGCCGGCGAGGCTCGCGAACAGCATCATCGGCATGAAGTTCGGGCCGTTGCTGCTCGCGAAATTGAGCTTGCCGGGATTGGCCTTCGCGAGGTCGACGAACTCCTTGAGCGACAGGGCGGGCACCTGGCTGTTGATGCTCAGCACGAACGGGCCTATCCACACCGACGAGATGGGCTGCATCGCCTTGAAGACGTCGAACGGAGGCTCCTTGATGAAGGCCTTGCTTACCGTCGAGGGCACGATGTGGGTGAGCGTGTAGCCGTCGGGCGCGGATTTCACGACGACGTCCGCGCCCACGAGCCCCCCGGCCCCGGGCCTGTTGTCGATGACCACCGGGCTCTTGAGTTTCTCCTGAAGCTGCTTCGCGAGGCCGCGCGCATAGAGGTCCATGATGCCCCCGGGCGGGAATCCGACGACGATGCGGATCGGCTTGCTCGGATAATCCTGGCCGAGCGCCAGCGAGGCGGGAAGCAGCAAGACCCACGCCGCAAAGGCCGTGAACCTTCGCCACGAAAACCGGGTCATGGCTCCGTACCGGCGCGAAAATGGGCTTGCGAAAACAGGCCGTGGCTGGAATAACGCGTTCATCGTGCCTCCCTTTTTCATCTTGAATGGTTGGCGTCCGAACAGTGGACATTCGCCCGTGTCCAGCCCCGACGCGATGCACGATAATCGTATCATGCCGTACTTCCACGTGAGCGCGCTCGGACCGCGCGCGCAGCGCGCCACAGCACCTGTTCTGTTGCGCTTTCGGCGATGAATCCCAGGTACTTGCTAGAGGCGGTGATTGCCGTTGCCGAGCGCGAGGGCGAGCGCCTGGCGCAGGAGTTCTATCTGCCGCGGGGGCCGCGCGGCCGGCATTTCAGCGCGCCGATCGATCTCGAGATCGAGCACGCGCTGCGCGCGTCGCTGCAGGCGCTTTGTCCCTGCCGCTTTGCGGGAGAGGAGACCGGCTCGTCGCCGGCGCCCGCGGGCGCCGCGCCGGATTCAGGGCTGGATGAGTGGCTGTGGATGGTCGATCCGCACGACGGCACCTATGAATTTCTGCGCGGGCGGCGCGGCTCCGCGATTTCGGTCGCGCTGCTCAGAGGCCGGCAGGCGGTGCTTGCCGTGGTGCACAGCCCGCTCGCGCCGGACGCCGGCCCAGACACGATCTCCTGGGCCGAGGGCATCAGCGGGATACTCAGAAACGGAAAGCTGCTTGCCGTCGACCTGTCGCGGGGCGACCTGTCGGAGGGCGAGCGCGTTTTCGCGCCCGCCTCGTCCGCGCAGCGGCCGCAGACGTGGTCGCGCGCGCTCGCTCCGGCGCGCTATGTGGCGATGCCGAGCATCGCCTACCGACTGGCGCGCGTTGCCGCCGGCGACGCGGCCGCGACGCTCACGGTCCATCCGGTGAACGAGTACGACATCGCGGCAGGCTGGGCCCTGGTGCGGGCCGCGCGCGGCGTGCTGCACGATGCCGCGGGTGAGCCGATCGAGCTGAAGGCCGATCCCAAGGCGCAGGTGAGCGGCTGCTTTGCGGGGGCGCCCGCGGCGGTGATGCGTCTGCGCGGATTCGACTGGAAGTCCCTGGAGCGCGAAGAACGCTGCGCGCTTCGCATAGAGACCATGACCTTGCATCGGCGCGATGAGCCGCGGCTCTCGCGGGCGCAGGGCGCGCTGCTGGGTCTGGTGCTTGGCGATACGCTCGTTGCGCAGCCCCGCATGGTCCACGACAAGCGCGCCGCGCTGCTGCTGGCGCGCCGCATCGCGCGCATCCCCTATCCCGGCTTGCCGTCTGCCGCCGAGAGCGAATCCGCGCCTGCTTCCTCGCTTGCCGCGCTGCTGCGCGTGCTTCCCGTTGCGCTGCGCGCGTCGCCCGATTGGGAGCTTGCCGCGCGCACCGCCTCCGCATATGCCGCGCACGCGGGGGCGGCAGCGGAAGAAGCAGCGGCTGCCTGTGCGGCCGCCGTCGCGATCGGCATCGCCGGGGCGAAGCCTTCGCGCATGCTGCAGGGCGCTCTTGACTGCGTGGGTTCCGCGGCGCTGCGCAGCGCGCTGCGCCGCGCCGCGGCAGGCGAGCCGCCGAAAGTGCCCGAAATGGAGAGCGGACACATCGAGGCGACGATGCAGAATGCCTTCTGCCAGCTGTTGCACGCGACCGGATACAGGGAAGCGGTTTCGAACACGATTCGCGCGGGCGGGGCGAGCGATCTGAATGCGGCGCTCGCCGGCGCCCTTTACTGCGCAGGCAGCGGCAAGGAAGCCGTTCCCCTGGGCTCGGTCATGGACGTGCTCGCATGGCGTTCGCACCCGGGCGCCGCCGAGACGCTGGCGGAGGTCATGGCCGGCTGGCCCGACGATCTGCTGGAGCTCGCCGAGGCCCTGGCCCTCGGCATGCCTCCGGTACCGGCGCTCGCCTAGACGACGCCGAGTAGTTCGACCTCGAAAACGAGCGTGGCATTCGGCGGAATCACGCCGCCCGCGCCGCGATGACCGTAGCCGAGCGCCGGCGGAATGGTCAGCTTGCGCGTGCCGCCGACTTTCATGCCCTGCACGCCTTCGTCCCAGCCCTTGATCACGCTGCCCTGGCCGAGAGAAAAAACGAACGGATCCCTGCGATCCTTGCTCGAATCGAACTTCTTGCCGTCGGTCAGCCAGCCGGTGTAGTGCACAGTGACCTGCTGGCCGGCGGCCGCGGTGTCGCCTTCGCCGACGATGAGATCTTCGAATTCGAGGCCGCTTGGCTTGGTGATGGAGCTCATGTCATTCCTTTCCGTTGGATCAATGATGTGCCGGTTCTCAGTTGAGCCGGGAAGCGGGGCGGGGAAAATCGCGCCCGCAAGGGGCAAAATTCCCTCCGGCGGGTCGCCCTCGGCTCGGTCATGCTTCCAGCAGTTCCTGGGCCAGGAACTGCCGGCGATAGGTTTCGAAGGGGACGCTGTCGCCGGCCTCGATGGCGCGCTGGCGGACGAGCGACTCCGCGGCTTGCTGTTCGCTCGCCAGTTCCGCCTGGCGCGCGAAAGGCCGGGCGCGCAGCCACGCCGCATGCTCGCGCGAGCGGGTGAGCGCAAAGCGCGTATAGCTGTTCTCGTATCCGCTCGCCATTTCGGCAAGCACGCGCGCCGACGGCGTGAGCGCCGGATCAGACAGCGCCGCTATGGCACCTGCCAATGCATCCTGATAAAGAGCGGCTGTGCCGTGCGCCGCGTCGAGGGCCTGCGCGATCGGTGCGCAGGCGGCGAGCAGCGCGCCGCCCCATTCGCGCACATCGACCAGCACGCCGTCGCGCTCCAGTTTCAGCCCGGGCTCGCGCCCGCGGCCGGCGACGCGATTCTGATTGCGGCCGAGCGCCAGGATTTCCTGCGGCGTGTCGGGCGGGCTGTCCGCGAGCAGGCAATGCAGCAGGAAGATGTCGAGCATGCGGATGGTCGGTGCCGTGATGCCGACGGGGCAGAACGGATCGAGGTCCATCAGGCGTACTTCGACATACTCCACCCCGCGCTCGCGCAGCGCATGCAGCGGGCGCTCCGCCGGCCGGGTACGGCGCTTGGGGCGGATCTTGCTGTAGAACTCGTTTTCAATCTGCAGCAGGCTGGTGGCGAGCTGACGGTACTCGTCGCCCACCCGGATGCCGATCGCCTCATAGGCCGGGTAGGGCTGGGTCATCGCTTCCTGCAGCGAGGCGCCATAGCTCTCCAGGGAGTTATAGCTCACCGCGAGCGAGGACTGGGCGTCGCTTTGATAGCCAAGGGGCCCCATGCGCAGCGACGTGCCATGGGGCAGATAGAGCGTTCCGGGCTTGAGTTCGCGCAGCTTGTGCGCGCGGCCGGCGACGAAACTCGAGCACACCGCGGGCGAGGCGCCGAACAGGTACATGAGCAGCCAGGCATGGCGCCGGAAGTTGCGCAACAGCGCGAAGTAGGCGGCGCTGCGGTCCGCCGCCCAGGGCATGGCGCGCCAAGCATCTTCCGGCAGCGAAAAGTTGTAGTGGATGCCCGAGATGGTCTGCATGCGACGGCCGTAGCGGTAGGACAGGCCCATGCGGTATACCGTCTTCATGCGCGCGGAATTCGACGTCCCGTACTGGCCGAGCGGAATCGCGTCGTCTTCCGGCAGGCCGCAGGGCATGCTGTTGCACCACATCAGTTCATCGCCGATGTGCCGGTACACATATTGATGGATCCGCGTCAGTTCATCCAGGCAGCCTTCGACGCCGCCATGCACCCCGGTGATGAGTTCGAGCTGAGACTCGCTGAAATCGGTGGTGATATGCGGATGGGTCAGGGGCGAGCCGAGGGCCGCGGGATGAGGGGTTACCGCCAGGCGGCCGTCCGGCTGCACGCGCAGGCTTTCCTTCTCGATGCCGCGCTGTATTCCCGTCAGCGCGCCGCTTGGCAGCAAGCGCAGGCGTTCCTGAAAATTATCCAATCCTGATCCTCAAGCTTTTGTCCGGGGCGCTACCTTAGCAGATGAACGCGGCAGATGAACGCGGCAACCCGCATAGCGAGTTGTACGCGCGGTTTCACGCCTGCGCCGCGGCGCTTCCGGCTTTCGTGTCCAGGGCTTCCCAGCGCTCCAGCTTCCCGATCAGCGCGGCGTCGATCTCGTCCATGCGGCGCTGATCCGCGCGCAGCACCCCGGCGCCTTCGCGGTAGTAGTCCGGCGCGGCCCGCCTGGCGTTGATCGCAGCCTGCTCTATTTCCAGGGCTTCGATCTCCTTGGGCAGCAATTCCAGTTCGCGCGTTTCCTTGAACGAAAGCTTGATGCGCGGGTTCCTGGGCGCTTTCCCCTTCGGCTTTGCGGTCTCTGCGGCCGGTGCTGTTTCTTCCGCAGCGCCCGTGCGCTGGCGCAGCCAGTCGCTGTAGCCGCCGACGTATTCTTTCCACACCCCACCGCCTTCGGCCGCGAGCGTCTGGGTGACGACATTGTCGAGAAAAACGCGGTCGTGACTGACCAGCAGCAGCGTGCCGGAATACTCCTGCAGCGCTTGCTCGAGCAGTTCAAGCGATTCGATGTCGAGGTCGTTGGTCGGCTCATCCAGCACCAGCACATTGGCAGGTTTAGCGAACAGGCGCGCGAGCAGCAGCCTGTTGCGCTCGCCGCCCGAGAGCATGCGCACCGGCGCCTGAGCGCGGCGCGGCGGAAACAGAAAATCTGCGAGGTAGCTCATCACATGCTTGCGCGTGCCGCCGACATCCACCCAGTCCGACCCCGGGCTGATGGTCTGCGCGACCGTCTTCTCGGGGTCGAGTTGTTCGCGCATCTGGTCGAAATACACAGGCGTGACATTGGTGCCCAGGCGCACGCTGCCCGAATCCGGCTGCAGCGTGCCGAGGATGATGCGGATGAGCGTAGTCTTGCCGGCGCCGTTAGGGCCGATCAGTCCGAGCCGGTCGCCGCGGCGCAGGAGCAGCGAGAGGTCTTTCACCACCGCGCGCTCGCCGTAGCGCTTGTTGACCCCTTTCAGTTCCGCCGCCAGCTTGCCGGAGCGCTCGCCGGCGCTGATCGCGAGCTTGACGTTGCCCAGGCGCTCGCGCCGTTCAGCGCGCTCGTTGCGCAGCTGCTCCAGGCGCTTGACGCGGCCTTCGTTGCGCGTGCGGCGCGCCTCCACTCCCTTGCGGATCCAGGCTTCCTCCTGCGCCCAGAACTTGTCGAAGCGCCGCCCGGAGACGGATTCCGCGGCGAGTTGATCGGCCTTCATGCGCTCGTAGGCGGTATAGTCGCCCGGGTAGCCGCGCAGCAAGCCGCGGTCGAGCTCGACGATGCGCGTCACCACGCGATCAAGGAACCAGCGATCGTGCGTGACGACGATCGAGGCCGGCGCTTTCGAGTTTGCGCCGCCTGCCAGCAGCGCCTCGAGCCGGGTGATGCCGTCGATGTCGAGGTGGTTGGTCGGCTCATCCAGCAGCAGCAGATCGGGCTGCAGCGCGAAGGCAAGCGCAAGCGCCGCGCGTTTCTTTTCGCCGCCGGAGGCGGACGCGGGCGAGGCGCTTTCGTCCAGGTTGAAGCGGTGCAGGTACTCGGAGATGCGGGCTTCGGTGCGCCAGCGTTCGCGCTCGTCGTGCATGCCGGCGATCCGGCCGCGCAGCAGCAGGCTCTGGTGCAGCGTGTCTGCGGCCGGAAGCACCGGTTCCTGTTCGACGCTCGCGATGCGCAGGCCATCGCGTTTCTGTATCTCACCGTCATCCAGTTCCACCGCGCCCGTGATGACACCGAGCAGCGAGGATTTCCCGGTGCCGTTACGCCCGATAAGACCGATGCGTTCGCCCTCGTCCAGCGCGAACGAGGCGCGGTCGAGCAAGGGCATCAATCCATAGGAAAGCTGGGCGTCGGTGACGCTGAGAATCGGCATGGGCGGCGCAGGGTACAGGTAGAGCGAGCCTCAAGCAAGGCTGGCTCGGGCCGCGGCTTGGCGCGGCGCCGGAGTGTCTGCGACGTTACTCGGGCTTCGGGCGGTGTTTTCTGGGCTCTTGCCGATACTCGGGTTCGCCGCGCCGCCCCTTGTCCTGTTTTGTCTGCTGGCGCTGCGCCGGCGAAGGCTCGTTCGTCTTGCGCGCCTGTTCGCGCCGTTCTTTTCCCTGCTCGAGCTGCAACTGGCGCGCCGGAGACGGATAGCCGTTTCTCGGTGCCGGCTCGGCGGTATAAGACCCCGCTGCCCGCGGATAGTACGGGTGCGGCGCTTTGGCCGCAAATTGCGCAGTCTTAGTCGCCGCAGATACGGGGGGCGGCACAGGCTTGATAGCGACCGGCGCAGCCGCCACGGGCAGCGGGGCGGACACGACAGGCGGCGGCGCTGCTGCGGGAGCTGGCGTGATTTGCGCAGGTGGCGTCAGGTGCGCGGGTCCGGCAGGGCTGCGCACTAGCGCAGGGTCCGCGTACGCGAGGCCGTGCCGGTGCTTGGCATCGTGCCGCCAGCGTCCCGGATGCATCGGCTGAACAGGGCTGCGCCCGGGTTTGTAGACCACCGCCGGGCGGTTGATGTAGTAGTTGTTCACATGCACGACATTGACGTGTTGGTGCTGCCAGTCGAAGCCACCGAAGAAGAAGCCGAGCGAGAGCCGGATAGCAGGCCCCCACGCGACGAACAACCCGGGGCGCGCCACCGCATAACCCGGCCACGGCGCCCAGGCGACCGGCGGGTGACTCGGCCAGCGCCAAGCACCATAGGCCAGCCAGGGGTCGTAGTAGGGGACGTACACAATCTCGGTGCGCACGGGTTCGATGCGCAGGCGCCCGCCGTCCTCGATCACTCGCTGGCGCTCGTCCGAACTCAGGGTCCCTGCAGCCCGCGCCCTCTGGCGCAACTGCTGGATGGTCTCCATTACATAGGGTTCCTGCTCGAGGAAGGCGCTGCCGAGCGAGCGCGTCCATTCCGGGTTGTCGCCCATGCGCTGCAGGACGTTTGGAAACGCGACGAGAGATTTCACGCTCGGGTCCCAGTCGCGATCCTGCACCGCGCGCACCGCCGCGTCGCCGGACAAACCCGGAAAGCGCCGCGACCAGTTCGCGGCCTCCGCGACTTCCAGAGGGTAGGTCGCTGCCATCAGAATCTGCGACAGGAGTGCGTCCGGGTACAGCGCGATCGGCGCCAGCAGGCGATCGAGTTCGGCCTGACCGTAGGCGGGAGGCGGGGGCGGTGCGATCTGCGCCCGGGCCGATGATGCGTAGAGCGGCATCAGGCCGAGAAGCAGCAGCGCGACAAGACTGATTCGCAAAACTCGTATTGATCGCATGCCGAAATGCCTCCTGTTTCGCGGGGCTCGCCGGAGTGCTCTTTTTTCAAGCCCCGGCAAGGATGCTCACCCATGCCATTTTCAACGCTCAAGGGGGCGGAAGGAGGACGCTAAGCACGGTGAATTTGAAACAGTCTGTAACCGGTTGAAAGGTGTGCGCCCGACATGGGCATGAGTTTATGGGGTGGAAGTCCCCTGTGGGAGGGCACGATGGAATCGGGATTGTCAGTATCCGTGCGCTTTGGATGAAGGCGCAAGGATACGCGTGAGACTTCTCCTGTGCTCCGCTCTGATGAACCGCCGGGTGCGGACCCGCATGCCCGGTGGTGTGGGGAGGGCCGGTTAAAAGCCGGTCCTTACCCGATTAGATTCCGATGATCTCATTGAGGCCCTCGACCACCTGTGCAATCTCCTCGGGCGAGGCGCGGCCGAGTCTTGCCCCGATGCGTTCGACCGCAAGCGTGCGAACCTGGCTGATTTTGACCCATGAGCGCTTTGGCAGCTTTGCGGCCTGAAGCTCAAGAGTTAGCGGAAAAGCAGCCCGTTGTGGCTGGCTGGTCAGCGCCACCGCAATGACGGTACCGGAGCGTTCGTTGAACACGTCGTGGCTGAGAACCAACACCGGGCGCGAGCCCGCCTGCTCGTGGCCGCGGACCGGGTTTAGGTCGGCCCACCGAATCTCACCTCTCAGTATTCGGGCCAAGCGTCCAACTCCTGCCCCAGGCCTTCTTCAGCGAGCGCTTTCTCAAATGCGGGGTCGAGCTTTGCGCATTCAGACGCCAGACGTCCGCGCTCCATGCGCGCGAGCTTCTCTGCAACGGCTGACTGGATAGCTCGGCTGCGGTTCGGAAAAACCTTCTTCGCAACTAGGCCATCAACGCGCTCTAGCATTCCGCTGTCGATGGTGATCGCAACTTTGATGCTGCTCATGGCGCACCTCCAAGGTATGACAATTTATCATACCCGATGGGGACGCGCAAGGAATCTAAGTGGAAGCCAGCGGCGCGCGCCCACCGACCGATGCAATGCTGAGCCCGCTCACGCGCGTCCGCTGCGCTGCCGGGTTGGGCTGCTTCATGGAAGGGGAACGCCAAGGTCCTTGCAGATCTTGCGCGCCAGATGGTCGTTTACTTCGTTGTGACGCGGAACCGCGCTGCGTTTGTTCTGAGATGGGTTGTGCCACCAAGAGTGGTTACCACCTTCTCGTAGGAGCGAGCAGCCGTGAGAGGAGATGTGTCGCAGCAAGTCGCGACGCTTCATACCGCGATAGTTAGCTCTTCGTAGCCTTTTCCGGCCGCATCTCTAGCGTCCGCACGATTCATCTCGAGCGCTTCGCCCAGAGTAATGCGTAACGATTCAAGTAATTCGTCGCGGGTGCGTTCCTGACAGTTGACGCCGGGAACCTCTTCAATCCAGCCGATCCACCACTTTCCGTCTTGCTTCACTACCGCGGTATAGGTCTGGTTCATAGCGATCTCCGGCAGACAGTTTACAGCGTCGGCACATTTGGCCGCGAAGCAGCCCAACGTGCTCAATCGGCGGCGGGCCAGCACGCTGGTCGAATTGGCACAGCGCTGGCGGCCCATCCGCGGGATTGAGGGGTTGGGCGTCATAGCGTCAGAGGCTCGGCCCTGCTCGGCGGCTTGAGTGCCACACCGATAGAACGACAAGCGCGTCGCCCTTCACGGTAGTAGACGAAGTATCGGACGCGGCCAAGATGCAGCCTGCGAACTTCCGAGAGCCGTGTGTTGCCGACCTTGACGCCGACGCCTGGTTGCTGCAGCAGTAAAGCAAACGCGGCTTTGAGGTCTTCCCGCACTGCGAGGGGCGCGGAGGGTCTATTCTCGCCCCACCATTTCTCTGCGCACTCGGCCTCCGACGCGACTCGTGATCCGCAGCAGCAACGCCACGTTCAGCGAATACGATCAAGGCGCGCGAAGAGTTCCTCAGCGGAAATCGTCTCGCCACGATCGGCTTCGGCAATCGCCTCAAGGAGTTCTGCTTCCTCTTCCGGGGACAAGTGAACTTCCTGTTCGGGCTCATGGGTCAGCACAGTGACAGTCTCACCTTCAGCGAGATCAAGACCTTCGACGACGACCTTTCCGCCCACGACAGTACCGGTAGCTACTTGCATGGGCAAATGGTACTCCGTTGTCGACGGGCGCGGTGTCCTGACGCCCAACGAGTCTGTAGAAAAACGCTTTTCACGAAGCAATCCTACTGCCATCAATTCAGGATTGCGAATTTTTCTCGAGGGGCGAGGCGCGATCATGTGGGAGGACGCGTGCGGCTCTGTTTTTCCTCTCTATCGCCCGGTTTGCGCTCTGGCTTCTGCCTTCCAGCGTCCGATATCGCCGTAACGTTGGATCTTTCCGATGTTGTGGGTGAGGCAGTACATCATCCATTGCGCGTTCACCTTTCGCTTGCCGCGCAGACTAAAGCGCTTCAAACCAATGGCGTGGTTGATATCGGCGAACACCGGCTCCACCGTCCCCAGACGCTTGCCATATCGATAGCGCCCCTCGTCGGTGTCGATCTTTCGCTTCATGCGCTCGGTGTGCGTTTCGGGCTTTTGGGTATTGCGCCCCAGGATGAACGCCAC